>JADHEF010000105.1_pt1 | contig 96641 bp, 90 predicted proteins | sample 8952391 | NCBI WGS metagenome assembly JADHEF01 (sample SAMN16124439, study PRJNA663245) | bioreactor sludge metagenome | isolation source: sludge (nitrite) | place: India:Bengaluru | collected 2019-02-28
CTGGAAAATTGCAACTTGCCGCGGCTGCACGACAAGTTGATCGGAGCATCCTTAGCAGGCCCCACCCCTGAAGAATGGTTTACTGTAATACCAGAAAAATTAATCCCATCGTGTTTACCAGTGAAAGCAGCAGCAAGAACTGAATTAGCATGTCCGATGTCAGTAAATTTGGTTTCTCGCTTTGTAGCTTGACTCTGAGAGCATGTATTTCTTTTCGAAGCTCCATCGAGACTGGCTTTATTCCCTGCAGGGCGCTCTGCAGCCCGCGCATAGCTTTTATCGTCTCCACTCCCTGCTCCGAATTTTGAAAGGAATTCGCCATCTCGATTTTTCTCATAATTCAAGCCCCTTTGTACTAGTGCGGCACATGTGAAATCTTTTCCCAATTTAGAACCGCTGAACCAAACGCCCTGAAATCCGAATTTAAAGCCGTTTAGCCGCCCAGTGCTTGCGATGTTTACACGTATATCAACGCCACTGGCTTGTAGTAACTCAACGAAATGCGTGGCCGAAATTGGCTGCTTAATCGCCTCACTGATCATCTTTTGCAGTTGCAGTCGCACTGGCTCCTTTCCAAGGCGTACTGCTTTCTCGATTTCATTTTTAGTAAGCTTAGAATTCATTCTAGGATTAATGCTGCCTTCCCGATACTCAACACCTTTCGTTTGGGTTAGGCCAAACTCTTTCTCCAGATCCCGGATAATTTTCGTGCTCTTTAGGTTTTCGTTTTTGCCTAGGTACAGATTTCCATCGTATGCAATTCGGGAGGCCGCAATGTGAATATGCTGACCATCTTTGTCATCATGCAAATAATACACGCGCGGATGTAGGCTAGAAAAACCCATTCGACGCATGTATTCGTCAGCTATTGCATTCCATTTTGCATGCGTCAATGTCTCGCCTTTAGGAAGGCGTAACGAGTTATGCCACACAGGTTTTAAAACGTCAGGACGAATATTTTTAGTAGCTGCCAGCTCTTGCGCGATTCGTTTCGCATCCCGGCTGGTTACGTTACCACCGATTACAATGCCGCTGTATTCACGCGGTTTGCTTTTGCTGCCATCTTGCAAATAACTAGTAGTTCCGTGAAACCCAGATCCACGGGAAATTCTGTCCATGCCTTTCATTTCGAATCGTCCGCTGCTACTAGTGCAAGGCGAAACTCGGCAAGAATCTTTAAGAGCTCGTTCACATCGAGACGCATACCTTCATTCAAAAAGCGCGCTATCTGATTAAGGTTTCCAGCTGCCCGAGCAAGATTTCGCCAAGCTTCTAAATTCAGCTCCGGAACCTTCACCGGTGAAACACCAGTCAGTAATTTATTTCGCACCAGCTCAGAAGGACGAATATTTACGCTTTTCGATTCTCTCAGGACAATCTCGTATTCGTGATCATGGAAAAACACGCTTAATCGTATTTTTCGCTTTGCAATTTTGGGGGTGCGGTCTCTACTCATTTTTTGGCCTTTAAGCTCTTATTGTTTTCCCTTCAAGCAAAGCGCAGGAAGGGCAAGGCGAGAAAAGCGAAGCGTATTCGAGAATCAGGTGGAACCTGATTAGCCCTTGCTCCAAATGCTCTGGTATAGGTATTGTCTACATACAGTAAAATTTAATGCAATTGGCACTTCAGTCAAAATTGGTTAGATTGCGGAGGAAATATGCGAGAAATTCACTTTGGGAACGTTTCTATCTTCTATTCAGCGGATGAAACGCTTGTTCCTGACGCTGATTACCGAATCAACAAAAATCAAGCTCAAACGCGACATACGCTTGATTGTCTGAGGAAGTATTGTGCGGCCACGTATGATAATTCGATACCCGTGGCCATCCGATTGCATCGGAGCGATGATGTGGGCATAAATCAGGAGCCTGGCTGATATGAGCTCCTACCATTGTCCTGCCGTGTTGAAAAAGCGCCAAATTTCTCTTGCGGTTGTGGTGTCATTTTGATATCAATGCGTTTTTCAGCATTCGGAAGGGACGTCCATGGGTAATCTGTTGAAGGTTAAGGTGCTGGTTGAGAACTTCACGTTCAAAGACACTGACCCCAGCTTTACGATGTATAAGCGAGTCAGATGCACTACAGAAGACGGCTCCACTCTATATTTTAAGGAGCTGATTGTGCCGCGTTTTTTACAGGCGGCAGTGAAAAATAAAAAACTCAACACGCTTTACCTTGTCGATATCAGCGGGGGTAAGGCGCATTGTTTGATTGCATATGAAAATGATGCCGTTTCGAAATTCGATCCTGACGAAATTCAAGACATCGCTAAAGCCTTCAAGCGAACTGGTAAGTTCTTTTGGTTTGGCGGCGCTCTTGCTAGTTTTCTTTCATCTTTTGCTTACGGTATCGGAATCATTTTGCTTCCCATCTTCATGTATTTCGGATGGGCAAACTACATAAGAATACCCCGCGCTCTTGACGGGAAGGTAATTCTAGAGGGCCTGAAAGCAGCAGGCTTTAGATTTGCTCGCCCTGCTGAAGCCTCTGGTGCAGCGGCTTAAGCGGCTTAGGAGGGAAAGCCTCTGGGATTCAGTCTGTCGACTGGCAGCCTTTAGAGCTCCGCCGCGACGCTCACTACAGCCTTGGGGGGAGCGGGTTGTGACGAGCCCCCTAGGCTGTTACAGGCCTCTAGCCATTCCAGTGCTTGTTTGCTAAGCCCATTTTTTATTGCTGCGTTTCGCGGCTTACGCCTCCTTGACCATGCCTGAGCGGGCTCCAGGGGGGCGCTACCAGCGCGTTCTGGCACCGACTGCTCTGTATGTATGCACCACGACTTAAATCCTCTGCTAGCGCCCTGGACAGGCCTCCTAGGGCTCGTAGCGATCCCGCTATCGTAAAGGGCCTCCGTTGAAAAGCCCAGGAGGCGGGCCAGCTCTCGATCATGCTTATACTTAAGCTTGGGGCTGACGGGCGGCTGGAGTTTTGAGTCTTTGCTTTTCCTTGAATAATTTACACTAATTGTGACCGGCGCATCGCCGCCGGGCTTCAGTGTGATCGGCACATCGCCTACATCGCCTTTAGGCTTCAGACGTCTTGCTTCCTCTACGCTGATGTCTTCGCAAAGTCCAGTAAATTGCACTACATCATTGTCATCCTCATGCTTTATCCAGCGATCTACTTTGACTGTTTCCCCGTAACGGTTTTTCACGATTTCCTGACTAACCTTTAGTTTTTTCGCATCTTCTTCCAAAAATTTAACCCTTGCCCGCAGCTGTCTTTCCTTTCTGTTACTTGCATCCGCTGGAAGATGCAATTCATCAGCCAGTTTTTTTATATGTTGTGGCGCTTGGTCTGTCCGAGCAATACCTTTCAGTGCTCTTTGTTTTCCCATCGCACATTTAACTCCAAAAAAATCGTACTGACGGGCGCGCATCGCCCTTATCGCGCACTTGTATCTGTACGCAAGGTCACTGCACTTTTCCTCATCAGAATCTAGTGCGAATGCGATATATTTGAATATGTAAGATGAGGGTTTAGCAGGATTGCTATGCGTATTCACGATCATTCGAACAATGTCTTTTTTACTTTTTCTGAAATACTGTCCTCTGCCCTGTCTTTCGTACAGCCGCGCTATTGATTTTTCGACCGACTCAATGATGCCAAGTCCTTTGTCAAAAAAGAACAATATATGCCAATGAGGGCAGCCATCATCGTGTAACTCTACAACTCGAAACCCAAAATAACTACCGCTTTTACGCTTTACTCCGAGGTTATCCAGTCCGTCAAGAATTGACCGCCAGTCCTTTTGAATTGAAAGGTTCGCCTCGCGAGCTGATGAGCCATCGTATGTTTTCTTGCCGTTCTTGGGGTTTGAGTGAAAGCGGGGTTGGGCAGTCAGTGTGATGAATGCGCACCCGTACGACTTTTGTTCGGCAATGGTTTCCAAGGCTTTTATGTCTAGAAATAATTCATTCAAACGGTTTTTTTTAGCCGCTGTAGATATTTCATAAAGTGAAAAAACCTTAGCTCCATCAGGGCTTTTTTTGACTTTAAACTTAGATTTCAGTGCTTGATCTGTGCACCCTTTGCGTTCGCGCATAATATCAATCGTAGCATCTGAACAACACGACATTGATGAGCGTTTACCGCCCAATGCGCCTGCCAATTGCGCCTGATGCTCGCGCATCTCATCCGCTAGTTGAGTGATTTTTCTAACCCACCACTTACGATCGCTCAATCGTGCGGCTAGGGATTGAGTGGTTGTATTAGAACTACATTTAAGCTTGATTCCAAACTCCCGAGGTGTGCTGCCCCATTTGTTTATTAGACCTTGTAATTTTTGAGTTTTAGCTTCGTCCGCTTTTTTTTGTGTTAATTCTTCAGCTTGTTCGCTGTCGCTGGGATTAATCAAGTCTGCTAGCTGATCAGTTGCGTCGGGCTTGGCGGGTTTAATTGCTTCTATGGCTTCTGTATAAGCTTTGGCCAGACGTTCGCCCAGGCTTCTAAGCTCTGTTGCCGTCATGATTGTGAGTTCAGTTACAGAGGGTAAGCGGGTTCGATAATAGTTTTCGAAAGGCGAGATGCTGGAAGGAGTATCACTAGTGTTCATATAGAATTCTTATTATTGTTATCCATGCCGCTATTGCAGCGGCAGGTGTCGAGCTATTTTACTTGATTGACGAATCGCTCTAGTTTGTAAAGATCCGAATCGCGCCACTCTTCGAATTTACGAAGATGAAGGATTAGCCGCAGAATCTCAAAGTTGCTTTCATCAAGGCTGGTGGCGCCGTAGAGTGATATGAGATTATCTTTACGATAAAAGCTTATATACGCAGATCTAAGCCAGGAGTGAAGTTCGATTGCTGCTTTCACTACCTTTAAAGCCTCATGGAAATCATCATTGGCGATGATGTTGTCGACCTTCTGTTTCATAGTGTGCACCCCGTGCGTAAGCGTTTAGTTGCGAATTTCGCCAATGCCTCTTGCCGGCTCTCAAGGCCGTAAACAATAAAGGGCTTAGACTGGACTTCACCCCTAGTGATATTTAGCACCGACCAGCCCTTGCGCGTGCGCTTGACGATAATCTGTGTACCACGGGGAGTATATTTATAGGCCAGGGGGAAAGTCTGTGCATTAGGGTCAAAGCGCACGACTAATCCGACAATATCTTTTTTGAATAGGTGGCTCTGCAACTGCTGATATAGCCCCTCTGAGGACTCTTTAACTTGTGTCAGATTTACAAACCTTCTACGAGCTTGTTTTTGCACGCTACACAAAATATGATTAAGCTTCACATCACACTCAAGCGGGATGCCACGACCGATATCATTCATCTCACATATCCTCCAAATATTTTTCGACGTCTACGCGCTTCCACCGGCTCAGCCTTCCAATTTTTTTTGGTGTAGGAAATCCTTTGCCTCGGATCATCCGATAAATAGTTGCGCGTGACAGCCGCAACTCGCTTACAAGATCTTCTATCGTGTAATACATCACTACCTCCATTAATCTCCGGACGTTTCATATCGACTCACTGCGTATATTTCGCTATGCACAGGCATTCGCTGTCAACACATTGCATCATTGCCAATTTGGCAAGTTACAGAGCAAGCCAGTGTTTAGTGGTGAACTAGTTTCATCCAACGACGAACGGTCGAAAACATTGACAAAATGGCAATACGTTGGACGACACCAACCAGAGATATGGAAGGATAATGTAAGGGCTTTGGTGACATGATGCTTAGCTGCGGGCCATTGCGACCCGCAGTGCTGGAGATTCAAACGTAAATATTTGTTGCTGTGGCAGTTTCGCAAAAAGCTACAATGGCTCGCTTGAATCGAAGAAAGGCCATCGAATTGAAATGCTCATCAAAATATTTCGAACGATGAAATACCTCAAAGTGATTTATATCAAGCTCTCCCTTAGCCCGTGAATAGCAAAATTCAACCAAAATATTTTCTTCCGGGCAGACAAGCTCTTGTCCGCGCAATTCAGACGGCCTGTCGTATATAAAGGAAACCTTGGCAGCGGCCCATGTTTCTGAACCTTCCCGCTCCAACTTCGATAGCTCAATATTCATTAAACAGTCACCCCTTTTAAAATTTTATTCAGTTTCCGCTCGTACACAACCAGCGCTGTTTTTTTATCACTAACAAACAAAGCCGGATCATTCAAATAATGATCCATGACTACGCCAGTCATACCATGAGATTGCAATATATCGCTATTCTTCTGTTCAATACCCATCCGCTTTATCAACTGAGTGCACGTCCTTCGTATATCTCGGGGAGTAAAACTTTCTATTCTCACTCCACCTAATAGCCCGTTATCAGATTCAACCCAGGTTTTAACAGCATGCGAAAAGCTACATTTATCAAACGGCTTGTCACCAAAATTAGAGAATGGATAAATAAATCCATCCGACACGGCCTGGAGCTTTTTGACAATAGTTAAAGCCGACCTTGTCAATGGTAATATGTGTCTTCTAGCTTTAGCACTGCCTGCTCTTTCCCCTCTTGGCTTACCTTTCATATCCAAGATGGTGACAGTTTTGTTTTCCTGGTCATATGCAGACCAAGGCTCTCTTGACAACTGCAAGATCCTTTGGCCTCCGAGCTGTATATTCAACTGAAATAGCAGCCCCATTCTTTCGCTGACACCTTTAGTTTTGCAGATAGTGCTATAGAACCTTTGCAGTTCCTGATCGGTTAGCACCCGCGTGATGCAGTTAACTTTGTGATGCTTGGGAATAAGAGCCACAGGATTACTAACAACTTCAAAATTTTTCGTATCTTTATTTTTGTTAGCCTTGTAGCTATATTTCATTTTCAATTCAAAGTTAAATGCCGCACCGAGATAGCTTCTTACTTTGTCAGCCATCGCTTTGGCGCCGCGCCCTTCTATAGAGCTGAGTACAACCACAATATCTTCTGGAGTAACATCCCGCGCTTTCTTGCTTGCTATGTCAGGGTGATTACCTATCAATTCTCTATCTAGAACCCGGCGAAGTTCCTGCCTCATACTTTCTTGCTTTTCGCTTTCATCAATATACCGCAGAAACAGATCAGCTAAGCTACCTCGCGCCTCCTCAATCTTCTTTTGTCGATGTATTTCTTCTAACTCATTCTTTCGTCGTTCAGCCTCAAGGGCTTGCTGAACCTTCTGATCATCAAGATATGCCTTGATATCTTTTACAGTCGATGAAAGCTCGTATAACTTATTTGCCTCAAAAAAAATCTCTTTCAGTGTAGCTGTTTCAGCATTCTTATTTTTTGAGTCCAGCTTTGACACCTTGCCAATTTTTATAAGCGAGTCAGATCCAGAGCGCTGACGAAAGTAAGCAGTCGCAGCCTTTTTCCCGCCCTTAAACAACAACGCCCCAGCGCCTTTCCCGGTCAGATGGACAGTAAGGATCTGGCCAGCCTGAAGGTTGTCTAACTCAACAACCGTCACCATCGTTCTCATTTTGTCACCGCTTTTGTCACCGTATTCGCTGAACTGCAACGATACGTCTTGATTCATAGAACGACAACAGAAAGCTTACAAGGCTATATAAATCAATGAGTTACGAATTTTAACGACTTCTATTGATCCGTGTAGATCCAACGTGCGCCATAGAATCAACTGACTTGTAATCAGTAGGTCCCGGGTTCGATTCCTGGTGCCGCACCATACGCAGTACTCAAAAGGTTCACCGCAAGGTGGGCCTTTTTGTTTCCAGCCCACGCCCCAGAACCCCCCTCAACTCGCTTGATGCAGGTGCAGCTGTCTTTCTCAAAATTTGAAAAGCCGGTGCGATTCATTGTGGGAGCGGGCTTGCCCGCGAAGCAGGCGACGCGGTGTCTGGCACCGGCTGCGCCGGTGTTCGCGGGCACGCCCGCTCCCACAGGAACCGTGTAATCGTCGAGTCCTACATTTTGGCTGTTGATCTACGCCCTCTTCGGCTGAGGCAGCACCAGATCCAGCCAAGGCTCGCCATTCCTGAGCATGGCATTGAGTCGCACCAGGAAGATCCGCATGCAGGCCACGATAGCGACCTTGGCAAGCCGGGCTTCAAGCCGCCCCCCCCTGAAATAGAGCGTTTGCCTACGGATTTTCCGCTGTCGTGGTTGAAGCTCTCATAGAACGATACATAACTGCTTGATTTAGCAGGGCCCTTGTGGGAGCGGGCGCGCCCGCGAACACCGGCGTAGCCGGTGCCAGCCACCGCGTTGGATTCTTCGCGGGCACGCCCGCTCCCACACCGACCGCGTCGCGCTTACGAATTGAGTTCTCTGCGCGACAGCGCAACTCGTAGGGCTGCGACGCAAGGCCGCCCCTGCATGTCAGAAGGCAGTGCTTACCGTCAGCGACAGGTTGCGCGGGTCACCGTAGATGCCGCCGGCATAGAACCCGTACTGGGTGTAGTAGTGCTTGTCGAACAGGTTGTTGGCGTTAAGGGTAACGCTGGTGGCATCGGTTACCTGGTACTTGGCCATGGCGTTCCAGATGGCATACCCCGACCAGTTCACATCGGTTGCACCGTTGCTCACGCCGTTGACCGGCTGGCCTGCAGGGCTGGAAATAGCGCGGATGTTGCTCTGCGCTGTTACACCGGCACCTACGGTCAGGCGGTCGAGCGGACCGCTCAGGCGGTAGGTGGTGGAGGCCTTGAACAGGTGCGACGGGTCGCTGCGGCCGTCGCTGTCGACACGGCGGAAGTGCAGGTAGGTATAGCCAGCGTACACGTTCCATTCAGGCGTCAACGCGCCTGCCACTTCCAGGTCGATACCGTCGGTTTCCACACCCGAGCCGGCCTTGTAGGCGCTGGCACCGGTCGGGGTGGTCAGGTCGCCATCGAGCACGGCTTTGTTTTCCTGCTTGGTGCGGAAGTACGCTGCCGAGGCGTTCAGGCGGCCGTCGAACCATTCACCCTTGATACCCGTTTCATAGCTTTGCCCACGAATCGGCTCGACTTTGCTGCCGCTCACGGTTTCCGATGTTTGCGGGGTGAAGATGTCGGTGTAGCTGGCGTACAGCGAGTAGGTGTCGTTGAGGTCGTACACCGCGCCCAGGTATGGGGTGACGATGCCGTTCTCTTCCTGGCTGCTGCGCTCGCCGGCCACGCTGCGGGTCACCGACGCGTAGTTGCTGGTGCGCACGCCGACAATCACCGACAGCGGGTCGGTAATGCTCAGGCGGGTAGCGGCGTACATGCCTTGCAAGCGCGTGGTGGTCTTGCTGTGCAGGCCGGTGCGCGAGGCGATGAGGCCGTAGTCGTCATCCACGCCGTTGTGCCAATCGGTGACCGGGAAACCGTTGTTGGCGCGGAACTGGCAACCCAACGCCGGTGCACTGGCCATGCCGTCGCCCACCATGGTGCAGGTGTACTGCGGCGACCAACCCACAGTGCGGCTGTCGTTATAGCCCACCATGGCCTGGTGGGTGCGGCCGAACAGCTGGAATGGGCCAGACAGGTCGATCTGCGCCGACTGCTGGGTAGTGTCGGTGGAGCTGTGCAGGCCGTTCAGTACGGCGCCGCTGCCATCCTGGTCCCAGTAGCCGCCATAGGTGCCGCGCCCTGCCGAGTTCACCTTGGCCAAGCCGCGGTGGTTGAGGGCTTCGGTGGTGGCCTGGGAGGCCTTCAGGTCCAGCGTCCAGTCGTTGTCGAAGCGGTGCTGCAGCGAGCCGAAAGCGGTGCGGGTGGTGTACTCGCCAAAGCTCCAGCTGGGCACCACGTTGGTGCTGCGTGGCAGGTCGGTCTTGCTGCCGTCGCGGTACCACAGCGGAATGTTCGCGCCCCAGCCGCCACCCACCACCTTGTTGTATTCGTACTGGTAGCCGGCACCGAGGGTGGTGGCGTCGTCCAGGTCAAATTCGAAATTGGCCAGCGCCGCGCGGGAGCGGTCGGACTGGTTGTCGCGGAACGAATTGGCGTCCTGCTGGGTCATCACGAAACGCGAGCGCAGGCGCCCGTCCTCGGACAGCGGCAGGTTGAGGTCGGCACCCAGGCGGCGTTTGTCCCAGCTGCCGTACGTGGCGTAGGCGCTACCGCCAAAGGTCTTGGTCGGCGCCTTGCGGATCAGGTTGACGGTGGCCGAAGGGTCACCGGTGCCGCCAAGCAAGCCGTTGGCCCCGCGCACGATGTCGATGCGCTCGTACAGGTCCATGTTCAGGGCATTGCCGCTGCCGCTGAAGTCAGAACCGCCTTGGGTCTGCAGGCCATCGACCTTCCAGTTGCTGATCGAATAGCCACGGGCGCGGTAATCGGTACGCCCGCCCACTTCGGACTTGTTGGCCGTTACCCCTGGGGTGGTTTCCAGGGCCTGCTCGATGGTGTGGATGCCACGGTCTTCCATCTGCTGGCGGGTGATGGTGGTCACTGACTGCGGGGTCTGCCGGGGCGTCAGGTTCAGGCCGGTGGAGCTGCGTGTGCTCTCGACGGTGTAGCCCAGCTGGCCTGCAGCGTCGGCGGGCAGCAGCGCGCTGTCTTCGATTTGCGTGGCGTCCAGCTCCAGGGGTTGGCTGTCGGCGGCCATGGCACCACCACTGATAGCCACGGCAATGCAGAACGCCAGTGGCTTGAGGCGGTTGCCGTTTGCAAGGGTGGGGGTGAGCGCGTTCGGAATGCTGTAGGGATTCATTTGGGAAGACTTCGTATTTGCAGATGATTTTTTGTTAGGATTCTAGGGATCGGCCCTCCCGGCGCCAGACCCGACATGTACGGGGATGTAATTGAATGTAATGAGCGCCCCTGGGCCTCACCCGACAGGTGTTTTCCGCATGAGCACGACCCTGCTGGTCGTCGACGATGACGACGAGATCCGCGAACTTCTTTGTGATTACCTGGCCGACGCCGGTTACAACGTGCTGGAGGCGGCCGACGGTGAGCAGATGCGCGCACAAATGGCCAGGCACACGGTGGATCTGGTGGTACTCGACTTGATGCTGCCCGGCGAAGACGGGCTCAGCCTTTGTCGCCAATTGCAGGCCACGCCCGGGCTGGCGGTGATCATGTTGTCGGCCAAAGGCAGCACGCTGGACCGCATCATCGGCCTGGAGGTGGGTGCCGACGATTACCTGGCCAAGCCCTTCGAGCCACGCGAGCTGATTGCCCGGATCAAGGCGGTGCTGCGTCGCCCGCAACGCCTGGAAACCCAGGCGCAGGGCACTGCAGGGGCCGACGCACAACTGTTCGCCGGCTTCCGCCTGGAGCACGTCAAGCGCCTGCTCACGCGCCCCGATGGCCAGACCCTGCCCCTGCCACGCTCCGACTACCGGGTGCTGCGCGAGTTGCTGGAGGCTAATAACCGCGTGGTCTCCCGCGACCAGCTGACGCGCAGCGCATTTGGCCGCGACCACATGCCTGATGACCGCTCGGTGGACATGTGCGTCAGCCGCCTGCGCCAGCACCTGCGGCGCGCACCGGACGGGGCCGCACAGATCCTCACCATCCGCAACGAAGGTTACTTGCTGACCATGGGCCAGCACCAGGCCGATGCCTGAGGTGCGCTGGCTTCGCCGGCTGTGGCCGCGCACCCTGTTCGGCCAGCTATTGCTGATCATGGTCAGCGGCACGCTGGTGGTGCAGCTGATGTCGAGCAGCATCTGGTTCGATGTGCGCTTCGCCCAGGTGTTCGAAGCCCCCGTGCGGCTGATCGCCGCGCGCAGTGCGCCCCTGATCGCCCGGGCCGACTGCCACGATGCCGCGCTGCCAGTGCCGGCTCATTACCAGGTGCGCTGTGCCGAGCACCTGCCCGAGCCAACGCATGATCAGCGCCGTGAGCGCCGGCGGGTCGAATTGCTGCTGCGCCAGGCCCTCAAGTACGAGCTGGGGCATACTCAGGCGGTACGCCTGATGAATGTGCAACTGACCGACGCGTCGGGCCAACCGATAGTCTGGCGCAGCCTGTTCGGTTTGCGTACTGCCCAGGCCCATATGCAGTTTGCGGTGCCATTGGCCGATGGCCACTGGCTTATCATCGAGGGCCAGGAGCTGCAGGGCTGGAGCGGCGAGTCGGCCTGGGTGCTGATCAGCGATTACCTGTTGCGGGTGTATGCACTGCGCATTGTCGCGGTGCTGCTGGTCTGCCTGATTGCCGTGCGCCTGTGTCTGCGCCCGTTGCAGCGCCTGGCTGATGCTGCCCGTGGCCTGGGCACCAATCTTGAGCAGCCGCCACTGGTGCTGGATGGCCCGCAGGAGGTACGCCAGGCTGCCCAGGCGTTCAACGCCATGCAGCAGCGCCTGATTGCCATGGTCAACGACAAGGCCTACTTCCTCGCCGCTGTGTCCCATGACCTGCGCACCCCCTTGACCCGCATGCGCCTGCGCCTGGAGCGCTTGCCGGAGGATGAACACCACCAGCGCCTGCGGCAGAACATCAGGCAGATGGACGACATGATCGGCCAGGTGCTCGACTACCTGCGCGCCGGGGAACAGCAGAACTTGCAGCAGGTGGACCTGGACCGACTGGTGGCACGCCTGTGCGCCGAACTGGCGACCGAAAAAGAGCCATTGCCGGTGCATGGCCAGGCAGGCGGCGTGCATGTGGATGCGTTGCTGTTGCAGCGTTGCCTGCAGAACCTGCTGGTCAATGCACTGCGTTATGCCAAGGAGGTTTCGGTCACACTCGAACGGGCGAACAGCGGGGTGCTGATCCATATCGACGACCGTGGCCCGGGGATTGCGCCGGGGCTGCTGGCGACCATTACCGACCCGTTCGTACGCGGCGAAGGGTCGCGCAACCAGTCCTCCGGGGGATACGGGTTGGGGTTGAGCATTGCGCAACGCATCGCTGGCAGCCATGGCGGTGAGCTGCTGCTGATGAACCGCGAAGGGGGTGGATTGCGGGTTAGCGTGGTGCTACCGGGTTGAGCCGTGCCGCTAGGGTCGGCGTGGCAGCTCGATTTTTGGGGTTGGGGCGCAGATCGCCGGGGCCGCGGTGCGGCCCTTTCGCGACACAAGGCCGCTCCCACAAGGGGCCCGGTTCGGGGCATGCCTGTAGGAGCGGCCTTGCGTCGCGATGGGCTGCAAAGCAGCCCCCAGCACCCTCAGCTCAGCATCAGAAGATGCTGATCGGGTACTCGACGAATACGCGTACTTCGTTGCCATCGTCGTTGTAGCCGTTCTGCTGTACGGCGTTGTTGGTACGCACGAACGAGCTACGCAGCTTGATGGACAGGTCTTTGGCCGGGCCGTCCTGCACCACGTAACGGACCTGGTTGAAGATCTCGCGTTCCTTGCCTTCGCCGAAGCCCTGCGGGTTGGCGTTGTTGCGGGTGTTGATGTTGTCACCCACTACGTAGGCCAGCTTGTAGGTCAGGCCAGGGATGCCGTAGGCACCGAAGTCCAGACCGTAGCCCAGCTGCCAGGAACGCTCGTCCTCGGCGTTGAAGTCGGACCAGTACGAGTTGGCCAGGTAGATGGTCGAACCACCGTCACCCACGCCGCCCTGGTTCTGATACCAGCCGTAGTTGTAGCCGGTGCTGCCAGTGCTGCGCTGGTGGGCGAGGGTGAACGAGTGCGCACCATACGCGTAGGTGGCCGCCAGGCTCCAGATGGTGTTGGAGTCGCCGTTCAGGCCGGCGGCCTTGACGTACTTGTTGTTGATGTCCGACTTGTAGCCGTTGAAGTCCAGGGTCAGGGACTGGTCGCTGGCGATCGGGAAGACGTAGTTCAAGCCCAGGTAGTGCTTGCGCATCACGTCTTCGTTGTCTGCGGTGTACAGCGAGCCGGTGAAGTTGTCGCTGAACTTGTAGCTACCACCCAGCACGTTGATCGACTTCAGGCCACCACCATCACGACGCTCGGCGCTTTTGCGCGCTTCCTGGGTGAAGCGGCCGGCGTTCAGCTCCAGGCCCTTGATTTCCTTGGAGGTGATCAGGGTGCCGGTGAAGCTTTCTGGCAGCAGACGTGCGTCGTCGTACTGCAGCACTGGCAGTGCTGGCATCTGGTCACCGTACTTGAGCACGGTATTGGAAATGCGGAACTTCACGGCTGCGCCACCACGCGCCAGGTTGTGCGGCGAGCTGGCGTTGCCGTCGGCGTTGGTGGTTTCGTGCGGCTTGAAGAAGTCGACACCCGCGCCACCGTTATGGCCTTTGCCGCCATCGAGGCGCAGGGCATACAGACCGAATGCGTCGACGCCGACACCGACAGTGCCTTGGGTGAAACCGGAGGAGAAGTTGCCGATGACTGCCTGGCCCCATTCGATCTGGTCGTCGGTGCCGTGCTTCTTGTCACGGTTGATGTAAGCGTTGCGCAGAAGGACGTTGGCGTGGCTGTCCTCGATGAAGCCCTTGCTCTCGGCCTGATCATTGGCCTGTGCCTGGGTCGCGGCGATCATCGCCAGGGCGACCAGGCTGATCCTGGTTTTCAACATGTTATTTTCCTTATCGCTTAATCAAAAACGCGCTGCAATACAACGCCAGGAACCAACGCCCCTTACGTAGGTTCGACGCTATGCGGATCCAGACTTGAAGGCCGGCCGGCAATTGCACGGGCGGCCTCTGGCAGCAGCATGGCCAACGGAAGTGGCCAGCAGGCGTTGGGCCGAATCCTAGCCGTGTGCGATTACAAATGTCAAAAATTCGTGAAATGCAGGTTGATATAACCAAGATCATCCCGTGATACGAGGCATTTCAATGCATGTCGGCGCTATAGGAGGGGATTTTATCTTTTTGTCAGAAACGGCATCTTGACTGCCCCGACAATTTACCGGGTGCGTGTGGGGAGGGGCGTGTGGCAGGTACCGGCCTCTTCGCGGCTATCGCCGCCAAGAGGTCGGCACAGCTGTAGTCGATTAGTGCCACACCGCCATCAGCGCCTGCATTTCAGCATCGCTGAGCAAACCTTGCGGGTAGCGTCCGGCAAGCAGACGTCGTGGGTCGGTCGTCCTGACCCTGATGCTTCCATGGTGTTTCAACCACGCCGCGACCCGCTTGAGCGATGGGTGACCAACTGCCGATGGGCGCAAAGCCGACTCACTTGCTGCGTTCATGTCTACACGTACTCCCTAACCCGTGAGCGGCTAATCTACGTAGGTAATGTTACAGCTCGGATAACCTGGCAGACCCAAGCTATCTCCTTGAAAAACAATACAAAGCCTATGCCAAACCAGCCGCCGGGCGTCGCCCGAAAAAAAAAGGCCCGTCTACTGACGGGCCTCATTGTCACCGGGCTGGCACTCAGCGCGTCACCGGTGCCGGCTGCTGCTGGGTCAGGCAGTGGATGTTGCCACCGCCCAACAGCAGCTCGCGCCCGGGAATCATCACCACTTCGTGGTCGGGGAATATCCGCGCAAGGATCGCTCTGGCTTCGGCATCTGCCGGGTCATCGAAGCTTGGCGCAATAATGCCGCCGTTGACGATCAGGAAGTTCACGTAGGAGCCGGCCAGGCGCACCGATGGGTCACGCTCCTGGCTGCCGGCAACGTGGTCGACACCGGCACATTCTTCAGCCGTGGCGTACAGCGGCCCGGGAATGGGCATTTTGTGCACGATTAGTGCTCGGCCCTTGGCGTCACGGGTGTTCTGCAACACCTCCATGGCGGCGTGGCAACGGGCGTAATTGGGGTCGTTGGAATCATCGGTCCAGGCCAGTAACACTTCGCCCGGGCGCACGTAACAGCAGAAATTGTCGACGTGGCCGTCGGTTTCATCGTTGTACAGGCCATCGGGCAACCACACCACGGTATCCACCGCCAGGTGGTCGCGCAGCACCGCTTCGATCTGCTCGCGGGTCAGGTGCGGGTTGCGGTTGCGGTTGAGCAGGCATTCCTCGGTGGTGATCAGCGTGCCTTCACCGTCCACGTGGATCGAACCGCCCTCAAGCACGAAGCCTTCGGTGTGGTAGCGCTGGCAGCGCTCCATTTCCAGCACCTTGGCCGCCAGCTCCTCGTCGCGGTTCCATGGCGCATACAGGCCACCATCGAAGCCGCCCCAGGCGTTGAAGCCCCAGTCCACACCGCGCACTTCGCCTTGGTCGTTGATGACGAAGGTCGGGCCGGTGTCACGCACCCAGGCGTCGTCGTTGCTGATTTCGACCACCCGAATGTTCGGCTGGTCGAGCTGGCGACGCGCGTTCTCGTACTGGCCAGCGGAAACCGCCACGGTAACCGGCTCAAAACGGGCAATGGCCTTGGCCAGGGCTACATGGGCTGCCTGCGCCGGTTTGCCGCCCAGGCGCCAGTTGTCCGAACGCTCCGGCCAAACCATCCATACCTGGGTTTGCGGGGCCCACTCGGCGGGCATGTGGAAACCATCGGCACGTGGCGTGGAGTTGAGGGTTTTCATGGTTGACCTCTGTGATGGCCCTGGGCCGGATTGCGGTGAGACGTTGATCTATTTATAACCGATACATATCGATATTTAAAGCCTTATACGTCGAATTTTCAGGAGAACCTCCATCCTAATATCGATAGAAATCGAATTTAATGCGTGTTCGCCCGTTAGCACCCGTCGCTTGGCCGCCTACCCTGGCCATATCGTACGCATCCTGTCACTGCTGCATGCGGAAATTTCCAGTAAGGGCGACTAGGGTCAATAGTTAACGAACGGCAAGCGAACCGCCATGAACATCATCCCGACTGAAATCCCCGATGTACTGATCATCGAGCCCACGGTTTACGGTGACAGCCGTGGCTTTTTCTTCGAAGCGTTCAACGCCCGCGAGTTCGCAAGGCAGACCGGGGTGAATGTCGAATTCGTCCAGGATAACCACTCGCGCTCGGTCAAGGGCGTGCTCCGCGGGCTGCATTTTCAGGTGGAGAATACCCAGGGCAAGCTGGTGCGCGTGGTTCAGGGCGAAATCCGCGATGTCGCCGTGGATGTGCGCAAAAGCTCGCCAACCTTCGGCCAGTGGGTCGCGGTGGATCTGTCCGCAGCCAACCATCGCCAGTTGTGGATACCCGCAGGCTTCGCCCACGGCTTTGCGGTGCTGAGCGAGTCGGCCGAGTTCCTCTACAAGACCACCGATTACTACAACCCCGGCGCCGACCGCTGCATCCGCTGGGACGATCCGCACCTGGCCATCGACTGGGGGCTGCAGCAACCACCGCTGCTGTCAGACAAGGACAAGCTTGGCCGGGCATGGGCAGAGGCGGAACTGCTGCCGTAACTAGCGCATAATTGCGCCAGACCTTTCTGGCGCATTTACGTGATGATTGCTAAACCCACGCCCCCACGCCGTCCCCGCTGGCGCAGCCTGGCCTTGCTGGCCCTGTGCCTGGCGCCGTTACTGTGGCCCTTGCACCACCTGGCCGAACGTTACTACCAGCAGGAATTGGCCTCGCAGAACCGCCAGACCCTGGACCTGTACGTGGCCAACCTGCTCGGCACCCTGCACCGCTATGAAACCTTGCCGCAGATCCTCGGCGACCTGCCGGCACTGCGCAGCGTACTGGCCGACCCCTTCCGCCTGGAGGCGGTGACCAACGCCAACCGCCTGCTCAAGGGCATCGTGCAGCAGACCGGCGCCGAGGTGATGTACCTGATGGACGTCAGCGGCAACACCCTGGCGGCCTCCAACTGGGACAAGCACGACAGCTTCGTGGGCCGCAACTTCGCCTTCCGCCCGTACTTCAACGAAGCCATGGCGGGCCACCTGGGCCGCTTCTTCGGCCAGGGCACAACGTCGGCCAAACGCGGCTACTTCTTTGCCGCCGCCGTACGTGATCGCGAGCGCATCGTGGGCGTGCTGGTGGTCAAGGTCGACCTCGACCACACCGAAACCCTGTGGGGCCGCACGCCGGAGCAGCTGTTGCTGACCGATCACAATGGCGTGGTCATCCTCACTTCGCGGCCCGATTGGCGCTTCCGTGCCACCCGCGCACTGAGCGATGCCGAGCGCCAGGCCATCATCGCCATCCAGCCCTACCCCACCCAGGCCCCGCAACCGCTGGTGCTCGCCCCGGATGCCTGGATCACCCAGACCCGCGACATCAAGGAAACCGGCTGGCAGGTCAGCATCCTTGCCCCGCGCATGCTGGTAGACCGTTCGGTGCAAACGGTAATGGCCATTGGCGCCGGCACCCTGCTGGTAGCAATGCTGCTGGCCGGGCTGGTGATGCAACGGCGCCGCCACTACATCGACCGCATCGACTTCGAAGCCCGCGCCCGTCAGGAGCTGGAAAAGCGCGTAGCCGAACGCACCGCCGACCTCGAGGGCCTCAACACCCGCCTCAAGCGCGCCGTACTGGAGCGCGAAAATGCCCAGCAAGAGGCGGTGCGCGCCCAGGACGAGCTGGTGCAGGCCGGCAAGCTGTCGGTGCTTGGCACCATGTCGGCCAGTATCAGCCACGAACTCAACCAGCCGTTGGCGGCGATTCGCAGCTACGCAGAAAATGCCGAGATCCTGCTCGACCACCAACGCACCGAGGACGCCCGCGGCAACCTCAAGCTGATTGGCGAGCTGACCGGGCGCATGGCGTCGATCATCGCCCACTTGCGGGCCTTCGCCCGCCGTGACCGGCACGCCCCGGAAAGCGTGGCCCTGCAGCCAGCCCTGGACGATGCCCTGGCGCTGCTGGCCAAGCGCCGCCGGGCAATGGCCGTGGAGCTGATCCGCGACCTGCCGGAAGCCACCTTGTGGGTACAGGCCGGTGAAACCCGCCTGCGCCAGGTGCTGGGCAACCTGCTGGCCAATGCCCTGGACGCCCTGACCGAAAAAGCCAACCCGCGCCGCCTGTGGCTAAGTGCCGAACAGCGTGATGACTGCGTCTACCTGTACATCCGCGACAATGGCCCCGGCTTCAGCCGCCAGGCCCTGGAGCATGCCAAGGAGCCGTTCTTCACCACCAAGACCCGCACCCAGGGCCTGGGCCTGGGGTTGGCCATCTGCGAAAGCCTGATGCGCGCCCTGGGGGGTGAACTGCTGCTGGCCAACCACCCGGAAGGTGGTGCTCTGCTGACCCTGCAGCTACGCAAGGCTGCGCCTGGCGCAACCTTGCCCAATTCGGAGGACCCCTCGGCATGACTCCCGAGACACAGATCGACAGCCAAGCCCAGGTCATCCTGGTCGACGATGACCCACACCTGCGCCAGGCCCTGAGCCAGACCTTGGACCTGGCCGGGCTGAAAGTGGTCGCGCTGGGCGATGCCCAAGGCCTGGCTGAGCGTATCGAGAGCGACTGGCCCGGCGTGGTGGTCAGCGACATTCGCATGCCCGGCATCGATGGCCTGCAGCTGCTGGAGCAACTGCACGGCCGCGACAGCGAACTGCCCGTGCTGCTGATTACCGGCCACGGGGATGTGCCCCTGGCGGTACAGGCAATGCGCGCCGGTGCCTATGACTTTCTGGAAAAGCCTTTCGCCAGCGACGCCCTGCTCGACAGCGTGCGCCGTGCCTTGGCCCTGCGCCGCCTGGTGCTGGACAACCGCAGCCTGCGCCTGGCGCTGAGCGACCGCCAGCAACTGGCCACGCGCCTGGTCGGCCATTCGCCGGCCATGCAGCGCCTGCGCGAGCAGATCGGCGCCTTGGCCGGAACCCGCGCCGATGTGCTGATCCTGGGTGAAACCGGTGCTGGCAAGGAGGTGGTCGCCCGTGCGCTGCATGACCTGTCCAGCCGTCGTGACGGGCCGTTCGTGGCGATCAACGCCGGGGCACTGGCCGAATCGGTGGTCGAAAGCGAACTGTTCGGCCATGAGCCCGGGGCGTTCACCGGGGCGCAAAAACGGCGCATCGGCAAATTCGAGTTCGCCAACGGCGGCACGCTGTTCCTCGACGAAATCGAGAGCATGAGCCTGGACGTGCAGGTCAAGCTGCTGCGCATGTTGCAGGAGCGGGTGGTGGAACGCCTGGGCGGCAACCAGTTGATCCCGCTGGATATCCGCATTATCGCCGCCACCAAGGAAGACCTGCGCCAGGCCGCCGACCAAGGCCGCTTCCGTGCCGACCTGTACTACCGGCTGAACGTAGCGCCACTGCGTATCCCGCCGCTGCGGGACCGCGGCGACGACATCCTGGTGCTGTTCCAGCATTTTGCCGACGCTGCCAGCCAGCGCCACAGCCTGGCGCCACACGCCTTGCTGCCGGCGCAGCGGGCGATGCTGCTGCGCCACACCTGGCCAGGTAACGTGCGTGAATTGCAGAACGCCGCCGAGCGTTTCGCCCTGGGCCTTGAACTGGCGCTGGATGGCCAGCTGCCAGCGGCTGCGGCTGCGGCGCCTTCGGTGTTGAGTGGCAACCTGAGCGAACAGGTAGAGCAATTCGAGCGCTCGCTGATCGCCGCCGAGCTGGCCCAGCCCCACAGCTCCATGCGCAGCCTGGCAGAGGCGCTGGGCATCCCCCGCAAAACCTTGCACGACAAGCTGCGCAAGCATGGCTTGAGCTTCGAGGGCGGTAGCGGCGGGCACGACGACCATGAGGACAACCGTTGATGAGCACCGATAGCCAGTACCTGCAGTCCGTACTGCATGGCGACATCCCGCTGACCCGCGAAATGGGCCTGGAGGTCATTGATTGGCAACACCACACCCTGCGCCTGCAATTGCCGCTGGCGGCCAACGTCAACCACAAGAGCACCATGTTCGGCGGCAGCCTGTACTGTGCAGCGGTGCTGGTGGGCTGGGGCTGGTTGCACATGCGGCTGCGCGAACTGGGGATAGATGACGGGCATATCGTCATCCAGGAAGGGCAAATCAGCTACCCGCTGCCGGTTACCGGGGCGGCAATAGCCCGTTGCCCGGCGCCGGAAGAGAAAGCCTGGGAACGCTTCCTCAACATGTACCAGCGTCGTGGCCGGGCGCGGTTGACGCTGCAGACCACGGTAAGCAATACCGGGAGTGATGAGCCGGCCGTCACCTTCAGCGGCCAGTACGTGCTGCACCGCTGAGAATGAAGGCTGTCGCGCCCCCTGTAGGAGCGGCCTTGTGTCGCGATGGGCTGCAAAGCAGCCCCAGGGTTTGGGCATGGTGCACAAATTGCCGGGGCTGCTTTGCAGCCCATCGCGACACAAGGCCGCTCCTACAAGGCCAGGCCCGCTAGATCAGCTCAAGAAAGGCCTGGCGCCACGCTGCCTTGGCCGGCAACGCCAGGAAATACGGGTTGAGCAAAGACTCGCGCGCCGGGTAACGGAACGGCAAACCGTCCAGCCCGATCACTTCACCCCCCGCCCCTTCCACCACACCCTGGGCCGCCGCCGTATCCCACTGCGAAGTCGGCGCCAGGCGTGGATAACAATCGGCGCTGCCCTCGGCCAACAGGCAGAACTTCAACGAGCTACCAATGTTGGCCAGCTCCAGTTCACCCACTGCCGCACCCAGGCCCGCCAACAATGCTTCCTGTTCGGGGCTGGAGTGCCGGCGGCTGGCAACCACGGTAAACCGCTCACCCGCTGGCGGAGCGTTGCGCACCTGGATCGGCCGGGCCGCCTCACCCGCGTCTGCCCGCCAAGCCCCCAATTCGCGGCCCCCAAAGTAGCAGCGGCCATTCGTGGGCATCGATACCACGCCGAACACCACCTCGCCTTTTTCGATCAAGGCGATATTGACTGTGAACTCCTCGCTGCCGGCAATGAATTCCTTGGTGCCATCCAGCGGGTCCACCAGCCACCAGCGGCCCCAGCCCTGGCGCTCGGCCAGCGCAATATTGCAGTCCTCTTCGGACAACACCGGAATCTGCGGCGCCAGCGCCAGCAGGCCATCGGCAATCACCCGGTGCGCTGCCAGGTCGGCGGCAGTCACCGGCGAATCATCGGCCTTGTTGGTCACTGCCACATCGGCACGCCAGTACGGCAGGATCGCCTCGCCCGCAGTCAACGCCAACTTGACCACTTCACGCATCAGTTGATTGTCGTTCATAGCGCCAGCAGCCCCCGCTGAATCATCAGGTCACGCGCCAGGTACAGCGCCGCCAGGGCGCGGCCTTCGGTGAACTGCGGGTGCATGGCCAAGGCCGACAGCTCGCGCAGGTTGACCTTGTCGACCCGCATCGGCTCCGGCTCATCGCCCTCCAGGCGCTCTTCGTACAGATCGGTGGCCAGCACCACCTGGATTTTCTGGCTCATGTAGCCCGGCGAAAGCGACAGCTCGGTAAGGTGCTCAAGCTGGCGCGCGCCAAGCCCGGCCTCTTCCTTGAGCTCGCGGTTGGCGGCTGCCAGCACATCTTCGCCGGGCTCGATCAGGCCCTTGGGCAGCGACAGCTCGTACTCGTCGGTACCACCGCAATACTCTTCCACCAGCACGGCGTGCTCGGCGTCGAGCATGGCCACGATCATGACCGCGCCATAGCCGTTACCCCGGCCTACCAGGCGCTCATAGGTGCGCTCGGCACCATTGCTGAAGCGCAATTGCACAGCCTCTACGCGGAACAGGCGGCTACTGGCGACGATTTCGCGGCTGAGGACGGTGGGTTTCTGGCGCATGGGGCGGCTCCTTGGCGTGAACGGGTTACTATACCGTGGCTTGCCGACTGATCGAGAGTTTCCCATGCCTGTTCTTCCCTGGTCTGCCATCGATACCGTCCTGCTGGATATGGACGGCACCCTGCTCGACCTGCATTACGACAACCGCTTCTGGCTCGACCACCTGCCCCAGCGCTATGCAGAGCTGCATGGCGTGAGCCGGGCCATGGCGGAAATGGAGCTGCAGCCGCTGTTCGAGCGCAATGCCGGCACGCTGAACTGGTACTGCCTGGACTTCTGGAGCCGGGAGCTGCGCCTGCCGATCCGGGAGCTGAAACGGGAAATTGCCGACCTGATCGCGTTGCGCCCGGATGCCGACACGTTCTTGGCGGCGATTCGAAATGCCGGCAAGCGCGTGGTGATGATCACCAATGCCCACCGTGATTCGCTGTCGCTGAAGCTGGAACGGGTGGAACTGGCACCGTATTTCGAGCGGCTGATCAGCTCGCATGATTATGGTTACCCGAAGGAAAGCCCACAGTTCTGGGACGCCTTGCAGGCGGACATCGGTTTTGAGCCGGGGCGTAGCCTGTTCATCGATGACACCCTGGCGATACTGCGCAGCGCACGGTGCTTTGGTGTGGCGCACCTGCTGGCTGTACGCCAGCCCGATAGCCAGGCGCAGCCGCGCGATACTGAAGAGTTTGCTGCGGTCGAGGATTACCGGGAGCTATTGATTGGCCTGTAAGCGCCCTGGCACCGGCTACGCCGGTGTTAGCGGGGACGCCCGCTCCCACAGGTGACCACCGGCCTCACGCCTTGCAGCAACCTTGTGGGAGCCGGCTTGCCGGCGATAGGGCCGATAAAGCCTGCAAAAATCAGTCAGGAATACGCAGTACCTGCCCCGGATAGATCTTGTCCGGGTGCTTGAGCATCGGCTTGTTGGCCTCGAAGATCTTGTTGAACTGATTGGCATTGCCATACACCACCAGGGCAATCGCCGACAGCGTGTCACCCTTCTTGACCGTGACCAGGCGTGCGGCTGTCACGACCGGCCCGGTCACAGTGATCTGGTCATCGACGCTGGCCACACCCTCGATGTTGCCCGCTGCCAGCACAATCTTCTCCTTCTCTTCCTGGCTGGCGACTTCACCCTTGAGGATCACTTTGTCGCCCTCCACGGTCGCCGTGATGTTCGGGTTGCCGAGGCCGACATTCTCCACGTGTTTCTTCAACTGCTCTTCGGCTTTGGCATTGCCCGGGGTCAGCAGGTCGATCAACTTCTCGCCTGCTTCCTTCACGAAACTGATCAAGCTCATAGCACTCTCCTTGTTCACGAAACCTCGAACCCAGCAGTCTAGGCCAGCTTTGCTCATGCCGCCCGCCTGCGACCAATCGACGCGCTCTATCAAGGGATAGAGGCTAGCGATTAGACGCCACAGGCCCACGCGCCTAGGCTTGTGCTACACCAAGCCGCCGAATGAACAGCCTGCCCGATGAACAGCAAACCTCCGGTCTGCACGGCCTCATCGCCCTTGCCCCTGCCGGCCGCCAGCAACACCTACGCATACGTCCAGCTCAGCGACAGTAAAGGTGACAGCACGCCGCTGGCCGAAGAGGTTGCGTTGGCCATCGTCTACAACGGCCTCAACCAGGCAGTGATGCTGGTCAGCCCGACCGACCTGGAAGATTTCGCCGTCGGTTTCAGCGTGGGCAGCGGCATCGTCGGAGGCACCACGGAAATCTACGACCTGAAGCTCTCGGGCAGTGGCTCGGCCCTGTATGCAGACCTGGAAATATCCAGCCGAGCCTTCTGGAACCTGAAAAACCAGCGCCGGCAGCTGGCCGGCACCAGCGGCTGCGGCCTGTGCGGGGTCGAGGCGCTGGAGCAGGCGCTGCCAGAGCTGGCCGTGCTGCCCGGTGCGCCGCTGCCACCGGCAGCGTGGCTGGTGGGCCTGCGCGAGCGCATCGATGCATTTCAGCCGCTGGGCCAGCACTGCGGGGCGGTGCATGCCGCGCTGTTCATGGACCGCCACGGCGAACTGCTGCTGGGCCGTGAAGACATTGGCCGGCACAACGCCCTCGACAAGCTGATCGGCGCGCTGCTGCGCCAGGGCATCGACAGCCAGGGCGGCCTTGCGATCGTCACCAGCCGCTGCAGCCTGGAACTGATCCAGAAGGTGCTGCGCGCCGGCATCCAGACCTTGGTCAGCCTGTCCGCCCCCACCGGGCTTGCCCTGCAGTGGGCGCGCAAGCACAACCTCAACCTCATTCATCTACCCAAGCACAGCGCACCGCGGGTCTACAGCCCGGCGGCGGAGTCGTAACAGTCGTGACCTCGTACCAGCACCTACCGGACAATGCCCCAGCCTCAACCCCTCGCTACAAGCCCTACCACGGCCCTGCCGGTGGCTGGGGTGCGCTGCGCAGCGTGGCCAAGGCCTGGGTCGGCAGCGATAACGCGCTGAAGAACATTCGCGCCCTGCTCAAGACCAACCAGAACGGCGGTTTCGACTGCCCAGGCTGCGCCTGGGGCGATTCGCCAGAAAGCGGCATGGTCAAGTTCTGCGAGAACGGCGCCAAGGCCGTAAACTGGGAGGCCACCAAGCGCCGTGTCGACGCTGCCTTCTTCGCCCGTTACAGCGTCACCGCCCTGCTGCAGCAAAGCGACTACTGGCTGGAGTACCAGGGCCGCCTCACCGAGCCGATGGTCTACGACGCGACCAGCGACCGCTATCAGCCGATCAGCTGGGACGCCGCTTTTGCCCTGGTCGCCCGCGAGCTGAACAAGTTGGCCACACCTGACCAGGCCGAGTTCTATACCTCGGGGCGGGCCAGCAACGAAGCAGCCTACCTGTACCAGCTGTTCGTGCGCGCCTTCGGTACCAACAACTTTCCCGACTGCTCGAACATGTGCCACGAAGCCAGCGGCGTGGCGTTGGGGCAAAGCATCGGGGTGGGCAAGGGCACGGTCACGTTCGACGACTTCGAACATGCCGACGCGATTTTTGTCTGGGGCCAGAACCCCGGCACCAACCACCCGCGCATGCTCGACCCGCTGCGCGACGCGGTGAAACGTGGCGCTCAGGTGGTTTGCATCAACCCGCTCAAGGAGCGGGGCCTGGAGCGCTTCCAGCACCCGCAGAACCCGCTGGAAATGTTGACCAACAGCGACCGCCCAACCAACACGGCATTCTTCCGACCGGCGCTGGGTGGCGACATGGCGCTGCTGCGTGGCATGGCCAAGTTCGCCCTGCAGTGGGAGCGTGAAGCCCAGGCCAAGGGTGAACCGGCGGTGTTCGACCATGCCTTCATCGCCGAGCACGGCCATGGCGTGGACGATTACCTGGCCGTGGTAGATGCCACGCCATGGGACCACATCCAGGCGCAATCCGGCCTGCCCATGGCCGACATCGAACTGGCGGCGCGCATGTACTGCCGCGCCGAGCGGGTCATCATGTGCTGGGCGATGGGTATCACCCAACACCGCCACTCGGTGCCGACCATTCAGGAAATCGTCAACCTGCAGATGCTGCGCGGCAATATCGGCGCACCAGGCGCAGGCCTGTGCCCGGTACGTGGCCACAGCAACGTGCAGGGCGACCGCACCATGGGCATCAACGAGCGCCCACCCATGGCGCTGCTCGAGGCCATGGAAAAGCGCTTCGGCTTCCCCGTGCCACGGCACAACGGCCACAACACGGTCGAAGCGATTCACGCCATGCTCGACGGCCGGGCCAAGGTGTTCATCGGCCTGGGCGGCAATTTCGCCCAGGCCACGCCGGACACCGAGCGCACGGCGCAGGCGCTGCGCAACTGCGAGCTGACCGTGCACATCAGCACCAAGCTCAACCGCAGCCACCTGGTTCATGGCAAGCAAGCGCTGATTTTGCCGTGCCTGGGCCGTACCGACATCGACCTGCAGGCCGACGGGCCGCAAGCGGTAACGGTCGAAGACTCGTTCAGCATGGTGCACGCGTCCAATGGCCAGCTCAAACCGCTGTCTTCACAGATGCGCTCGGAGCCGGCGGTCATTGCTGGCATCGCCGCCGCTACGCTGGGCAAGAAACCCGTGGACTGGCACTGGCTGGTCGCCGACTATGCGCGCATTCGCGACCTGATCGCCGACACCATCACAGGCTTCAGCGGCTTCAACCAACGCCTGCAACACCCAGGCGGCTTCTACCTGGGCAATAACGCCGCCAGCCGCACATGGAAGACCAACACGGGCCGCGCCAACTTCAAGGCCAACCTGCTGCCCGATACGCTGCTTGACGAGCGTGTGCGTGCCAGCGGCCAGTTACCGGACCTGATCATGCAGTCGATGCGCTCGCACGATCAGTACAACACCACCATCTACGGCCTGGACGACCGCTACCGTGGCGTGCGCGGCCAACGCGAGGTGCTGTTCGCCAACGAAGCCGACATCATCCGCCTGGGCTTCCAGCCGGGGCAGAAGGTCGACATCGTATCGTTGTGGGGGGATGAACACGTCCGCCGGGTGCACGGCTTTACCCTGCTGGCGTTCGATATTCCGGCCGGGCAGGCGGCGGCGTATTACCCGGAGGTGAACCCGCTGGTGCCGCTGGAGAGCATTGGCGATGGCAGCCATACGCCAACCTCGAAGTTCATCGCCATCAAGCTGGAGCGGGCGCGGGACGACGGGCGTATCCTGTAATGGAGGTGCCAGCCGTGTTCGCGGCTATAACCGTATCTACAGGCTGGAGCAAAACCCTGTAGGAGCGGCTTCAGCCGCGAATAGGCCAGAAGCGCCAAAAACGAAAAAAGCCCTGTTCCGCAAGGTTCAGGGCTTTTGCCATAAAGACCTCAGACAGCCGAAAATGGTTTAAGTTTCACAACAAATACAGTCACTTACAGAATTGTGTACAACTCGTGTTACTCGTCGGATTTCCGTTGCCAGCCACCTCGCTTACCCTCAAATTCGCCTCGTCATCCTTATGAGGCTCTCTTGATGAAGAAGTACTCCTCGATTTTGTTGTTGTCTTTCAGCTTGCTCAGCGGCGTTGCCATGGCAGGCGGCACCACCGAGGCCGGCATTGGCGGCGCATTGGGTGGGGTACTGGGCTCCGTTGTCGGTAACTCCATCGGCGGTAGCACTGGCGGCGCCATTGGTGCCGGTCTGGGCGGTGCGGCCGGCGGTGCGCTGGGTGCCGACAAGCGCCAGCGCGGTGAAGCCGCTATTGGCGGTGCCCTGGGCGCGGCAGGCGGTAACGTGGTGGGTCGCTCGGTAGGCGGTACTACCGGGAGCTACATCGGCGCGGCTGCCGGCGGCGGTGCTGGTGGTGCGCTGGGTAACTACCTGGGCAACAAGGCCGACGCCGATGAGCGCCATGACGACCGTCGCTACCGCCGTGGCTACGATGACCGTCGCCACTACGACCGTGGCCATCACTACGGCCACCGCAAGCACAAGCGCCACTGGCGCGACTAACGCCTGAGGGCCCTGCCCCGGCAACAAGAACCCCGCCCCTTCCGGCTAATGCCTGTCAGTTAAGCGTTACTGGGGCTGCTTTGCAGCCCTTCGCGGGCACGCCCGCTCCCACAGGCGCTGAACTCAAGAAATGCGCGATCCCTGTGGGAGCGGGCGTGCCCGCGAAGGGTCGCAAAGCGGCCCCAAATTACTTAAATGACTGGCATTAGCCCCTCCCGGCGGGGTTTTTTATGCGTGTTGTTCCAGCACCAAGCCGGAAAGAATCACCTGCAGCGCCTCTGGTAACGCCACAGGCCGGCCATTGACACGCTCGATGAAGACTTGCACCACCGTGCCGGCCGCGCAGGCCTCGGGCTCACCTGGGCGATACAACGCCAGGCGGTACTCCACCGTACTGCCCGCCAGGCGCGTTACGCCCAGCCCAACTTCCAGCACGTCCGGGAAGCCCGGCAATGCATAGAAATCTGCTGCCGAACTCACCACGAAAGCCGCCAGCTCGCCGTCACGCAGGTCCAGCTCGGCCTGCTCGACGAGAAACGCCTGGATCGCCGTTTCGAAGAAGCCGTGCACCGTGGCCCCGGCGATATGGCCATTGAGGTCGTTGTCCTGCGGGCGGGTGAGAATCGGGTGAAAGTGGGAGAAGGCAGTGCGCTGAGGGGATTCGGTCATCTGGCTGACTCTTGTCTTCGCAATGGATGCTGACAGTGAAACAGAAAAACCAGGTTCCCGCTGCCTGCACCTCACCCTGTAGGAGCGGCCTTGTGTCGCGATGGGCCGCAAAGCGGCCTCGACAATTTATGCAGTGACGCTAAAACCCCGGGGCCGCTATGCGGCCCATCGCGACACAAGGCCGCTCCTACAAGGCATTGCATCAGCCGGATAACAAAAAGCCGCCAATGCTGGCGGCTTTCTCATTGCGGCTGGTTGCAGCTTACAACTGCGGACCAGCGGCCTTGATGGCGTCGGAAACTTCAAACTTCTTGAAGTTCTCGATGAACAGCTTGGCCAGGCCTTTGGCGGCCTCGTCGTAGGCAGCTTTGTCAGCCCAGTTGGTACGCGGGTTGAGCAGTTCGGTATCAACGCCTGGGACGGCCTTCGGTACGTCCAGGTTGATGATGTCCAGGTGCTCGGTTTCGGCACCGACCAACGCGCCGCTCTGGATGGCAGCGATCACCGCGCGGGTGGTCGGAATGCTGAAGCGCTTGCCAACGCCGTAGCCACCACCGGTCCAGCCGGTGTTGACCAGGTAGACCTTGGAGTTGAAGCCGTTGATACGCTTGATCAGCAGCTCGGCGTACTCGCCAGCCGGGCGTGGGAAGAACGGTGCACCGAAGCAGGTCGAGAAGGTCGACTTGATGCCGCCGCCCGAGCCCATTTCGGTGGAACCGACCAGCGCGGTGTAACCGGACAGGAAGTGGTAGGCAGCCTGTTCGTTGTTCAGGATCGACACCGGAGGCAGAACACCGGTCAGGTCGCAGGTCAGGAAGATCACTGCGTTTGGCTCACCGCCCAGGTTCTTTTCCGAACGCTTGGCAACGTGCTCCAGCGGGTAGGCCGCACGGCTGTTCTGGGTCAGGCTGACATCGGTGTAGTCAGCGTGCTTGTTGGCGTCGAGAACGACGTTCTCCAGCACCGCACCGTGCTTGATGGCTTTCCAGATGACCGGCTCGTTCTTCTCGGACAGGTCGATGCACTTGGCATAGCAGCCGCCTTCGATGTTGAAGACAACGCCTTCGCCCCAACCGTGCTCGTCGTCACCGATCAGGTAACGGCTTTCGTCGGCCGACAGGGTGGTTTTGCCGGTGCCGGACAGGCCGAAGAACAGGGTTACATCGCCTGCTTCGCCGATGTTGGCCGCGCAGTGCATTGGCAGCACGTCGGCAGCCGGCAGCAGGAAGTTCTGCACCGAGAACATGGCTTTCTTCATTTCACCGGCGTAGCGCATGCCGGCGATCAGCACTTTCTTCTGCGCGAAGTTGATGATCACGCAACCGTCGGAGTTGGTGCCATCACGCTCAGGTACGCACTCGAAGTTGGCCACGTTGAGCACCTGCCACTCGTCGCGACCCGCCGGGTTGTACTGCTCAGGGTTGATGAACAGGCAACGGCCGAACAGGTTCTGCCAGGCAGTCTGGGTGGTCATTTTCACCGGCAGGTAGTGCTCGGCGGCAGCCCCTACGTGAACGTAGGAAACGAAGTGATCCTGGGCGTTGTTGAACGCCTCGACGCGGTCCCACAGGGCATCGAACTTGTCGGCCGGGAACTTGCGGTTGATCGGGCCCCAGGCGATGGCGTCCTGGGTGGAAGGCTCTTCGACGATGAAACGGTCAGCCGGCGAACGGCCAGTACGGTGACCGGTCTCCACGACCAGCGCGCCGGTATCGGCTAGTACACCTTCACCGCGTTGCAGCGCTTCTTTTACCAGCTCATCGACGCTCAGGTCGGTGTACACGGTGTTATTGGCTTGCGTCATGAGATACCCCATCCGGCCCGAGGCCGAGTGCTCCAAACGTTTTGTAGTTGTTCCGAAAAAACTACTACAGCGAAAAAAGTGGCCGGATTATGCCAGAAAAGCCCAAAAAAAGTAGGCCCCTCCTGTCAGAACTGCGTTTTTGCGCAATTCGACAGGAGATTTTCCTGAGCTTAAACGTTTCAGTGGCGAGTTTCTGAGGCTACGTCCGTGCCGCCGCCGGCAAACAGTTGCGCCACATCGCTGGCGTCGAAGAAATAGCTCTGGTTGCAGAACTGGCAATCGATCTCTACCTGCCCACCGCACTCTTGCACCAGTGCCTTGGCGTCATGCTCACCCAGGCTGACCAGGGCATTGCCGGAACGCTCGCGTGAGCAGCTGCATTTGAAGCGCAGCGGCTGTTCATCGAACAGGCGCACGGCATCTTCGTGGTACAGGCGGTGCAGCAGGGTTTCATTGGCTTCTGCCCACTCTTGCGGCTTGAGGGTCTGGGCCAGGGCAACCACGTGCTGCCAGCTGTCTTCGCGCTCTTCATCGTCCGGCTGGCGATCGCGTGGCAGTTGCTGAAGCAGCAGGCCGCGCGCCTTGCCAGCTTCGGCATTCAGCCAGAACCGCGTGTTCAACTGCTGGGACTGAACGAAGTAGTTGGTGAAGCACTCCGAGAGGTTGGCACCATCGAGGTCGACGGTCCCCTGATAACGCTGGCCCTTGACCGGGTCGATGGTCAGGGTCAGGTGGCCGTCGGGCATCAGCTGCGCCAGGCTGGCGTCGGCCGGGATCTGATCCGCCTCGTATCGGGCCATGCCGCGGATATCACGGTCACCGGAGCATTCGACCATCAGCAGCGGGATCGGCCCGGCGGAACGCGCCTGCAGTATCAGCAGGCCGTCGAACTTCAAGGCACCGACCAGCAAAGCGGTGGCGGCCATCAGCTCGCCAAGCAGGGTTTGCACCGGCTGTGGGTATTCATGACGCGCCAGCACTGCAGCGTAGCTGTCATCGAGAGACACCCACTCGCCGCGCACATCGCGCTCGTCGAAGATGAAACGTTGGGTGAAATCTTTTTCTGGCAAGTCGCTCATGGTTGTCTGGCTATCTGAAAATGATGACAAAATAATGAAAGGGAATTAGTAATCCCATCGCAGAGCGCCTTCAGGCGCTCGTTTCCCTTATAGGAGATAGAGGTATCTTATGGATAATCGACCACTGTTCCAAGCAAGGTGGTCCTGGGGACCGCTGGCAGCCTGCACGCTGCTGCCGATCGCTCTACTGTGTTTCTGGTTATGGCCTTTTGGCCAGATCCTGTGCCTGACTTTCGACGAGTGGCTGTTCCGCAGCCTCAATGCACCGTTGGCTGACAACACCACCTGGCGCTATATCTGGACCGTGGGCAGCATGCGCCCGTTCGACATCGTGGTCGGCCTGATCCTGCTGGCACTGCTGATCCGCGGTGATTGGGTATTCAAGGCAGCGCAGGTTCGCCAGGCGTTTTTCGGCTTTCTGGTCACGCTGCTTCTCTTAGTGGTGATTCGCGCGCTGTTTTCCAAGTGGGTGGATGCCGCGGGCTGGCAACACAAGAGCCCCTCGATGATGTTCGACGACGTGGTGCACCTGAGCGACTACTACCCCCACCTGGAAGCCAAGTGGGAGCTGAAGGACCGCTCCAGCAAGAGTTTCCCCGGCGACCACGCCTCGGTGTTGTTGATCTGGGCATTGTTCATGAGCGTGTTCAGCCGCCGCCTGATGCAGTTCGTGGTGATCTGGGCGCTGGCGGTGCTGTTCATGCTGCCGCGCCTGGTGGCCGGCGCGCACTGGGGGCAAGATGACTACATCGGCGGGTTGCTGATGGCAGTGCTGGCGTTGGGCTGGAGCTATTACACGCCGTTAGCGGCCAAGGGTAGCGCGGCACTGATGCGCTGGACGGCGCCGTTGTTCTCGATTGCTGCGAAATTGCCGTTGGTCGGGCGGTTGGCGGTAGTCCGCTAGACCCCTGGGGGCTGCTGCGCAGCCCATCGCGACACGAGGCCGCTCCTACAGCACCGCCTGCACCCTTGTAGAAGCGGCCTCGGCTATTCGAAGTTCCCATGCAGCTGGTGAATCTGCCGCCGCTGCTTCTTGTTCGGCCGGCCATCGGTAGTTACCCCCGTCGCCCCTGCCTTGCGCATTTCGGCTGCCTGCTCCCTGCGCCGCACACTCTCTTCGGTTTCTTCGTACAGCGTCTGCGCCTCGGGCGCCCCACGCCGCACCACCGACAACGCCTTCACCACCACGGTGCGCTCATCGAAGCCGGTACGCAGCACGAATTCGTCGCCCACGCGCGGCTCCTTGCCCGGCTTGCAACGCTCGCCCCGGCAATGCACCTTGCCGCTCTCGATCGCGGCCTTGGCCAACGCCCGCGTCTTGTAGAAACGAGCCGCCCACAGCCATTTGTCCAGGCGCACCTTATCGTCGTCTTCGGCTTTTTGTGCCATTGCGTTACCTCGGATTCTGTCTTTCATCGAACTGTACTACCTTCACTTACGGATGCAAAAAGTCCCCGCCGTGCTTACAGTTCACCACCTCATTCGCAGGGTGTGCTTAGTGAAGACATTTGACCATTTGACTGTGATCGGCCTGCGTGAGTGGGTCGCCTTGCCCGACCTCGGTGTGGCCGGGCTGCGCGCCAAGATCGACACCGGCGCCAGTACCTCCAGCCTGCACGCCACCGATATCGAACCCTTCGAGCGTAATGGCCAACCCTGGGTGCGCTTCACCGCCCACCTGGGCACGGTAGTGCAGTTGCGCCATCGACGCTGCGAAGCACCTTTGGTGAACAGAAAGATCATCCGCAGCTCTAACGGGCATGCCCAGACCCGTTATGTCATTCGCACGCCACTGGCGTTGGGTGACCGTGTGTGGGAGGTCGAATTCACCCTGGCCTGCCGCAAGAGCATGCGCTACCGCCTGCTGCTCGGCTCGAAGGCCCTGGTGCAGGGCCAACTGGTGGTCAACCCAGGCGTAAAGTACGTGCAAGACAAACCGGCCTTCCCGGCCACCCTTTCCCCTGTCACAGGTGCTGCATGAAGATCGCTGTGCTGTCGCGCAATCCGCGTCTGTATTCCACCCGCCGCCTGGTCGAAGCCGGTACTCAGCGTGGCCACGAAATGGTGGTGATCGATACCTTGCGGGCCTACATGAACATTGCCAGCCACAAGCCGCAGATCCACTACCGCGGCAAGCCGCTGGAAGGTTTCGATGCCGTGATCCCGCGTATTGGCGCCTCGGTAACCTTCTACGGCTGTGCGGTGCTGCGCCAGTTCGAAATGATGGGCGTGTACCCGCTCAACGAGTCGGTGGCTATCGCCCGCTCGCGCGACAAGTTGCGCTCGCTGCAGCTGTTGTCACGGCGCGGTATTGGCCTGCCGATCACCGGTTTCGCCCACTCGCCCGACGATATTCCCGACCTGATCCGCATGGTCAACGGTGCCCCCCTGGTGATCAAGGTGCTGGAAGGCACGCAGGGTATCGGCGTGGTGCTGTGCGAAACCCCGCAGGCAGCCGAGTCGGTGATCGAGGCGTTCATGGGCCTGAAGCAGAACATCATGGTGCAGGAGTACATCAAGGAGGCCGGCGGTGCGGACATCCGCTGCTTCGTGGTGGGGGACAAAGTGATTGCCTCGATGAAGCGCCAGGCCAAGCCCGGTGAGTTTCGCTCCAATCTGCACCGTGGCGGGGTCGCCAGCCTGATCAAGATCACCCCCGAAGAGCGCATCACCGCGATTCGCGCAGCCAAGGTGATGGGTTTGAGTGTCGCGGGCGTGGATATCCTGCGCTCCAACCATGGGCCGTTGGTGATGGAGGTGAACTCATCGCCAGGCCTGGAAGGCATTGAAGTGACCACTGGCAAGAACGTGGCCGGGATGATCATCGAGCACCTGGAGAAGAATGGCGGGCCGAATCAGACCCGGACCAAAGGGAAAGGCTGATTCACCCGGCCCTAGCGCCGACAAGCCCACAGGTACTGCACAGTTTTCAGACCTTGTGCATGACCTGTGGGGGCTGGCTTGCCGGCGACAGGGCCGGCACAGCCAACAAAACTCAAACGGCGTTACGCGGCAACAACAGCCCCAACGGCAACCGCACCCGCGCCTCGATACCGCCCCCGGACCGGTTGCGTAGCTCGACATTGCCGCCATGCTGCGCCGCAATACGCTTGACGATGGCCAACCCCAACCCGGTCCCCTTGCCACCCCGCGCCCGGTCACCCCGGATGAACGGGTTGAAGATGGTTTCCAGCTCCGACTCGTCAATACCGGTACCGCGGTCCAGCACGCTCAGCACCACGTACGGCGCACTTTCGTCACCCGAGACATAGGCTGCCACCTCGACCCCTTTGCCTGCGTGGTGCAAGGCGTTGCCGATCAGGTTGCCCAACATGCGCTTGAGCGACACGCGGCGCAGCGGGAACGGCGGGATCGGCTCCAGGCACAGGCGCACACGTTCTTCCGGCTGGTTGTAGGGGGCGACCACCTCACGCACCAGGTCCGCCAGGTCGACCTCTTCGACCGGCTCGTCCCGGCCATCACGGATAAACGCCAGGAACTGGTCGAGAATCGCGTCCATGTCTTCGATATCACGGACCATATCGTCGCTCAGGTCGTTGTCGCTGTTGAGCAACGACAACGACAAACGCAGGCGCGTGAGCGGTGTACGCAAGTCATGCGAAACCCCGGCCAGCATCAGCTCGCGTTCACGCCCAGCCTGCTCGACGTCTTCGGCCATCTGGTTGAAGGCCCTGTACACCTCGGTCATCTCGCTGGGGGTGTCGCTGATCGGCAACCGCACGCTGCGCCCCTGGCCCAACTGGCGGGCGGCGAACACCAGACGCTTGAGCGGCTGGTTCAGCTGCCGCACGAAGATCCACGCCGAAGCGGTGGACAACAGGCCAATGGCCAGGAACCAGCCCAGCACGTTCCAGATTTTCTGCCCGCGTAGCGGGTGCGGGTACAACGGCACCTTCAACCAGCCCGGGCCCAGGCTCGGCGCATTTACCCACAGCGCCGGCGGCGCATGGATGCGCAGGCGTACTTCGGTGTCCTCGCCCAGCTCGGCCTGCATCTGGCGTTGGTAGATTTCGCTGTAGGGCCAATGCTGCTCGCCTTCGGGCACGCCCGAGCCGGTCACACGAATGAGGCCTGCCGCCTCGGCGATCTTGTCGCGGTTTTCTTCGTCGGCAGCCCAATACGCGCGCAAAGTCAGCGCCACACCGTGGCTGTACTGCCGGTCGACCAGTACGTCCTCGTTCATCAGCAGGTAGACCAGGGTCAGGGCCTTGGAGAACAGGACAACGATCAACACCAGCCACAGGGTGCGGGCGAAGAAGCTTTGCGGAAACCAGAGCGGTGTTTTCATCGACGGTCAGGCATCACTTACCGGCGTTTCCGTCCGGCACGAACACGTAGCCCACGCCCCACACGGTCTGGATGTAGCGGGGCTTGGACGGGTCAGGCTCGATCATGCGCCGCAGGCGCGAAATCTGAACGTCGATGGAGCGCTCCAGGGCATCCCATTCACGGCCACGGGCCAGGTTCATCAGCTTGTCGCGGGTCAGCGGCTCGCGGGCATGCATGACCAGCGCCTTGAGCACGGCGAACTCACCGGTGGTGAGCATGTGCACTTCGTCGCCACGCTTGAGTTCGCGGGTGGCCAGCGACAACTCGTAGTCGCCGAAGGTGACCGACTCGTCTTCGCTACCCGGTGCCCCTGGCACGGTGGGTGCCTGGCGGCGCAGCACGGCCTTGACCCGGGCCATCAGCTCGTCCGGGTTGAACGGCTTGCCCAGGTAGTCATCGGCACCCAGCTCCAGGCCCTTGATGCGGCTGAGCTCGTCACCCTTGGCAGTGAGCATGATGATCGGGATCTGGTTGTTGTGCTGGCGCAGGCGCTTGCACGCCGACAGGCCGTCTTCGCCCGGCAGCATCAGGTCCAGCACCACCAGGTTGAACACCTCGCGGGACAGCAGGCGGTCCATCTGTTCGGTGTTGGGCACCGCGCGGGCTCGGTAGCCTTTGCTGGTGAAGAAACGTTCCAGCAGGCTGCTCAGCCCTGGATCGTCGTCGACGATGAGAATCTTTTCACCTTCTGCGGTGTTCGGCGTGCCGGTCATGAATAACTCCTCTGAGATCGCCGCGCATTATGGCGTAGCCATTGCAACGCGTGCCGTGAGCATTGTTAGCAGATTTTTCCCCGGGCGCCAGTTCCGACTGGCCGGGCGCCATCACCGCAAGCGGTTTGCGATGGGTATAATGCGCCGCTTTCATCCTGCGCCGCCGGGCGAAAGCCCATAGGCGACCCCCGTATTCACAAATGTCAGGTGGTTTACATGGACAGCATCAACAGCCGTATCGCCGAGGAACTGGGCGTACGCCCCCAGCAGGTCGAGGCGGCCGTGGGCCTGTTGGACGAAGGCTCGACCGTGCCTTTCATCGCCCGTTACCGCAAGGAAGTGACCGGTAGCCTGGACGACACCCAGCTGCGCCATCTGGAAGAGCGCCTGCGCTACCTGCGCGAACTCGACGAACGCCGCGCCAGCATCCTCTCCAGCATCGAGGAACAAGGCAAGCTGACCCCGGAACTGGCCCGCGAAATCAAGCTGGCCGACACCAAGACCCGCCTCGAAGACCTGTACCTGCCGTACAAGCAAAAGCGCCGCACCAAGGGCCAGATCGCCCTCGAAGCCGGCCTCGGCGAGCTGGCCGACGGCCTGTTCAACGACCCGTCACTGACCCCGGAAAGCGAAGCGGCACGCTTCGTCGATGCCGACAAGGGCGTGGCCGACGTGAAGGCCGCCCTGGAAGGCGCCAAATACATCCTCATGGAGCGCTTTGCCGAAGACGCCGCATTGCTCGACAAACTGCGCAGCTTCCTCAAGCAGGAAGCCGTGCTCAGTGCCCGCGTGGTGGCCGGCAAGGACGAGGAAGGCGCCAAGTTCCGGGACTACTTCGCCCATGACGAGCTGTTGCGCACCGCCCCTTCGCACCGCGCCCTGGCAATTTTCCGCGGGCGCAACGAGGGCGTGCTGAGCGCTTCGCTGAAAGTCGGCGAAGAACTGCCGGGTACCCTGCACCCGTGCGAACTGATGATCAGCAACCACGTCGGCATCGAGAACCGCAGCCGCCCGGCCGACAAATGGCTGGCTGAAGTGGTGCGCTGGACCTGGAAGGTCAAGCTCTACACCCACCTGGAAACCGACCTGTTCGGCGAACTGCGCGACAACGCCGAAGGCGAGGCGATCAACGTGTTCGCCCACAACCTGCACGACCTGCTGTTGGCGGCCCCGGCCGGCCCGCGCGCCACCCTGGGCTTCGACCCTGGCCTGCGCACTGGCTGCAAGATCGCCGTGGTCGACGCCACCGGCAAGCTGCTGGACCACACCACGGTCTACCCGCACGCCCCGAAAAACGACTGGGACCGGACCCTCGCCATCATGGCCGCGCTGTGCGCCAAGCACTCGGTGGAGCTGATTGCCATCGGCAACGGTACCGCCAGCCGCGAAAGCGACAAGCTGGTCGCCGAACTGGTCAAGAAATATCCAGCCCTGAAAATCACCAAGGTCATGGTTTCCGAAGCCGGCGCGTCGGTGTACTCGGCCTCGGAACTGGCCGCCCGCGAATTCCCGGACCTGGACGTATCGATCCGTGGCGCCGTATCGATTGCCCGCCGCCTGCAGGACCCGTTGGCCGAACTGGTGAAGATCGACCCGAAATCCATCGGCGTTGGCCAGTACCAGCACGACGTCTCGCAGTTGAAACTGGCCCGTGGCCTGGACGCTGTGGTCGAGGACTGCGTGAACGCCGTGGGCGTGGATGTGAATACCGCCTCGGTGGCGTTGCTGACGCGCATCTCCGGGCTTAACGCCACGCTGGCACAGAACATCGTCGCGCACCGCGACGCCAACGGCCCGTTCGCCACCCGCGCGGCGCTGAAAAAGGTCAGCCGCCTGGGCGAGAAAACCTTCGAGCAAGCTGCCGGCTTCCTGCGGGTGATGAACGGCGACAACCCGCTGGACGCCTCGGCGGTTCACCCCGAAGCCTACCCCTTGGTCCAGCGCATCGCCGCCGATACCGACCGCGACATTCGCTCGCTGATCGGCGACAGCAGCTTCCTCAAGCGCCTGGACCCCAAGCGTTTCACCGACGAAACCTTCGGCCTGCCGACCGTGACCGACATCCTGCAGGAGCTGGACAAACCCGGCCGCGACCCACGCCCGGAATTCAAGACCGCCACCTTCCAGGATGGCGTCGAAGACCTCAAGGACCTGGAGCCAGGCATGATCCTCGAAGGCGTGGTGACCAACGTCACCAACTTCGGTGCCTTCGTCGATATCGGCGTACACCAGGACGGCCTGGTGCATATCTCGGCGCTGTCGGAGAAGTTCGTCAAGGACCCGCGCGAGGCGGTCAAGGCCGGCGACGTGGTCAAGGTCAAGGTCATGGAGGTGGACATCCCACGCAAGCGCGTGGGCTTGTCGATGCGCATGAGCGACACCCCGGGCGAAAAGGTCGAAGGCAACCGCGGCGGTAACCGTGGCCCGGCAGGCAACCGCCAGCAACAGGCGCCGCGCCAACGTGAAACCGCCACCGCGGCCCCGGCCAACAACGCCATGGCCGCGCTGTTCGCCAACGCCAAGCAGCTGAAGAAGAAGTGATGGACATACCACGCGAATATGTCGAAAGCGCCTTCAGCCAGCTCCTTGGCTGCCGCCTGCAACACCTGGAGCCCGGCGTTGCCGAGGTCGCCCTGGCGCTGCAGCCGCAGTTGCGCAACCGTGGCCAGAAGCTGCACGGCGGGGCTATTTTCAGCCTGGTGGATATCGCCATGGGCCTGGCCTGTTCGGCCAACCATGGCTTTGACCAGCAAAGCGTCACCATCGAATGCAAGATCAACTACATGCGCGCCGTCAGTGACGGCGAGGTCCTGTGCACCGCCCGCGTGCTGCATGCCGGGCGGCGTACCCTGGTGGTCGACGCCGACGTAGTCCAGGGCGACAAACTGGTGGCCAAGGCGCAAGGAACCTTTGCGGTTCTCTAGCTCACCAAGCAGTATCTGCGGTATTTTCAGCAGTGCGCTGGCACTGCTGGATCCGCGTAAACCAGGCGACAACGCCAGTTCCTTTCTCCCTACCCTTGTAGACCGTTATCTCTACCCCCATATTGGGGCGACTGACGCGTGAAGGAATACATCTTGAGCGAACTCCTCAACCGCCGCCTGAGCCTGCTCGGCGCCAATCTTCCCCTGCTCAAGCAGTGCCTGCACGGTATTGAGCGCGAATGCCTGCGCGTGACCGACGAAGGTCGCCTGGCCCAGACCCCGCACCCGGATGCACTGGGGTCGGCGCTGACCAACGAGCAGATCACCACTGACTATTCCGAGTCGCTGCTGGAGTTCATCACCCCCGCGCTGGCCGACCCGGCTAAAGTGCTCGAAAGCCTCGAACAGACCCACCGTTTCGTCTACAGCAAGCTGGGCGACGAGTACCTGTGGAGCCCATCGATGCCATGCACGTTGCCGGCCGAAGAGGACATCCCGATCGCCGAGTACGGCAGCTCGAACATCGGCAAGCTCAAGCACGTCTACCGCAAAGGCCTGGCCTTGCGCTATGGCCGCACCATGCAGTGCATCGCCGGCATTCATTACAACTTCTCGCTGCCAGAGGCTCTGTGGCCTTTGCTGCGTGCTGCCGAAGGCAGCAGCGAGCCCGACCGCGACTATCAGTCATCTGCCTACATTGCGCTGATCCGCAACTTCCGCCGCTACAGCTGGTTGTTGATGTACCTGTTTGGCGCCTCGCCGGCCCTGGACAAAGGCTTCATGCGTGGCCGCCCGCACCAGCTCGAAGAGCTGGACGCCGAAACCCTGTACCTGCCCTACGCCACCAGCCTGCGCATGAGCGACCTGGGCTACCAGAGCAACGCCCAGGCGGGCCTCACGCCTTGCTACAACAACCTGGCCAGCTACACCGACAGCCTGCGCAAGGCGGTGGGCACGCCCTACCCGCCCTATGTCGAGGTCGGCACGCACGTCGACGGTGAGTGGGTACAACTGAATACCAACATCCTGCAGATCGAAAACGAGTACTACTCGAACATACGCCCCAAGCGCGTCACCTATACCGGCGAGCGGCCGATCCAGGCCCTGACTTCGCGCGGCGTGCAGTATGTGGAAGTGCGCTGCCTGGACATCAACCCGTTCCTGCCAGTGGGCATCGACCTGACCGAGGCGCGCTTCCTCGATGCATTCCTGCTGTTCTGTGCCCTGGAAGAAAGCCCGCAACTGGGCAATGCCGAGTGTGGCCAGTGCACCAGCAACTTCCTGGCCGTGGTCAAGGAAGGTCGCCGCCCGGGCCTGGAATTGCAGCGCAACGGCCAGCCGGTCAGCCTGAAGGTGTGGGCCAGCGAGCTGATCGAGCGTATTCGGCAGTTGGCCGAGCTACTGGACCAGGCCGAAGATACCGACGCCCACAGCAAGGCGCTGGATGCGCAACAGGCCAAGGTCGATGACGCCTCGCTGACGCCTTCGGCCCAGGTGCTGGCGCGCATGACCGAGCATGACGAAAGCTTCGTGCAGTTTTCGCTGCGCCAGAGCCGTATTCACGCCGAGACCTTCCGTGAACAGCCGCTGAGCCAGGAGCAGCAACAAACCTACGAGACGCTGGCCCGCGAGTCGCTGGCCAGGCAGGCCGAGCTGGAGCAGGAAGAAGTCGGTGATTTCGACCTGTTCGTGGGTGCCTATCAAGCCAGCATCCTGGCGATCAGCAACTGATGACGCGTACCGCTACCCCGCGCAAACCGCGCGCCAGCAGCCAGGCCAGGATCGAAGCGATCCTGGCGGCTGCCCGCGAACTACTGGCCGAGGTGGGGGTGGCGGCAATGTCGATCTACAGCGTGGCCGAGCGTGCGCAGATTCCGCCGTCGTCGGTCTATCACTTCTTCGCCAGCGTGCCGGCGTTGCTCGAGGCGTTGACCGCCGACGTGCACCGGGCTTTCCGTGAGGCTCTGAGGGCACCGATCGACAGCCAGGCGTTCAGTACCTGGCATGAGCTGTCACGGCTGATCGAGCAGCGCATGCTGGATATCTACAACCAGGATGCAGCAGCGCGGCAGCTGATTCTTGCCCAGCACGGGCTGAGTGAAGTGGTGCAAGCCGATCGGCAGCACGACATGGAACTGGGCGACCTGATGTACAAGTTGTTCGACCAGCATTTCCACCTGCCAGTGATGCCGCTGGATGTGGATGTGTTTGCCCTGGCCATGGAGCTCAGCGACCGGGTGTATGCGCGCTCGGTGCAGCTGCATGAGGCGATCACCCCGCGTATGGCCGAGGAAGGCAAGCGGGTATTCGAGGCGTATCTGGGGTTGTATCTGCCGCCGTTTCTAATCAAGCGTTGAAGTTGGTGGCCTCACCGCCGGCAAGCCGGCGCCCACAGGGAAAGGCACAAGGCCGAAAACCTGTGCAGTACCTGTAGGAGCGGCCTTGTGTTGCGATCGGGCTGCAAAGCAGCCCCGCGAGTTAAGCGTTACAAGGGCCACTTTCATCACAGCTTGGCAATAGACACTTCCGTCGACTTCACAAAGGCAATCACTTCACTGCCCACCTGCAGCTCCAGCTCACGCACGGAGCGGGTAGTGATCACCGAAGTGACGATGCCCGAAGCCGTCTGCACGTCGATTTCCGACAGTACCGGCCCTTCGAGGATTTCTTTCACAGTGCCTTTGAACTGGTTGCGCACGTTGATGGCTTTGATAGTCATGATTGGCTTCCTTTTGGCTTCTGGGGTTCAGTGCGCCCAACGCAGTTGCGTGGGCAGAGGGGCTACAGGATCCGGCTCGGGCGCAGCGCCCGGGGCCGACAGCACACGGTTGAGCACTTCGCTTTCCAGCGCAGCCAGGCGGTGCGAACCACGCGCCCGAGGCCGTGCCAGGTCGACAGTGAGGTCGAGCCCGACCTCGCCGTCTTCGATCAGGATCACCCGGTCAGCCACGGCAACCGCCTCGCTGACATCGTGGGTAACCAGCAGCACGGTAAAGCCGTGCTGACGCCACAGGCGTTCGATCAGTTGCTGCATCTCGATACGGGTCAGGGCATCCAGCGCGCCCAACGGCTCGTCCAGCAACAGCAGGCGCGGCTGGTGGATCAGTGCCCGGGCCAGCGCCACACGCTGCTTCTGGCCACCCGAAAGCGCTGCCGGCCACTCATTGGCACGGTCGGCCAGGCCAACCGCCTCCAGGGCATCCAGCGCTCGCGAGCGCCAGTCGCCAGACAGGCCCAGGCCCACGTTGTCGATCACCTTCTTCCAAGGCAGCAGGCGTGCGTCCTGGAACATCAGGCGGGTTTCTTCGCGCGCTTCGTCCAGCGGCGCGGCACCGGCCAGCAACTGCCCGGCAGTGGGCTGGTCGAGCCCGGCCAGCAAACGCAGCAAGGTGCTCTTGCCGCAGCCGCTGCGGCCGACAATGGCCACGAACTGGCCCGCCGGAATGTGCAGGTCGATACCCTTCAATACTTCGCGCTGGCCAAAGGCCTTGCGCAAGCCGTTGGCGGCCAGCGGTATGCCACGCAGCAGGCGTGGCGGCTGTTCCTTGAGCACGGTCATGCGCCCTCCTTCTTCGCCACTTGATAGGCTGGGTGCCAGCGCAACCACACACGCTCCAGGCCACGGGCGGCCAGGTCGGCGAGCTTGCCGAGCACGGCGTACAAAACGATGGCCAGCACCACCACGTCGGTCTGCAGGAATTCACGGGCGTTCATGGCCAGGTAGCCGATGCCCGCGTTGGCCGAGATGGTTTCGGCAACGATCAGGGTCAGCCACATGAAGCCCAGGGCAAAGCGCACGCCCACCAGGATCGACGGCAGCGCCCCCGGCAGGATCACCTGGCGGAACAGGCTGAAGCCGGACAACCCATAACTGCGGGCCATTTCCACCAGCGCCGGGTCCACATTGCGAATGCCGTGGTAGGTGTTCAGGTAGATCGGGAACAACGTGCCCAGCGCGACCAGGAAGATCTTCGCCGACTCATCGATACCAAACCACAGGATCACCAGCGGGATCAGCGCCAGGTGCGGCACGTTGCGTATCATCTGCACCGAGCTGTCGAGCAGGCGCTCGCCCCAGTTCGAAAGGCCCGTGATGAAGCCAAGCACCAGGCCGATGCTGCCGCCGATGACGAAGCCCAGCCCGGCACGCCAGCCACTGATGGCCAGGTGGGTCCAGATATCACCGCTACGCACCAGCTCGACGCCAGCACTGACCACGGCGCCAGGCGCCGGCAAGATGCGCGTCGACAGCCAGCCAGCACTGACCGCCAGCTGCCAGGCGGCCAGCAGCAGCACCGGCAGCGCCCATGGCGCCAGCCGCTGGGCAAGGTTGTTGGAAGTTGCACGACTCATGGCCTGGCCCTCAGCTCTGCGCGACGGACTTGGGCAGGATGTCGTTGGCTACCATCTCGCCGAACGGGCTCACGTAGCCACCCGCCTTGGGTTGTTCCGGGCGGTTCACGTCAATGTGCGGGAACAGCAGCTCGGCCACTCGGTACGACTCTTCCAGGTGCGGGTAGCCGGAGAAGATGAAGGTATCGATGCCCAGCTCGGCGTACTCTTTGACCCGCGCGGCCACGGTCGGGCCATCACCGACCAGCGCGGTACCCGCACCGCCACGCACCAGGCCAACACCCGCCCACAGGTTGGGGCTGACTTCCAGGTTGTCGCGGTTACCGCCGTGCAGGGCGGCCATGCGCTGCTGGCCCACCGAGTCGAAGCGCGCCAGCGAGGCCTGCGCACGGGCAATGGTGTCATCGTCCAAGTGCGAAATCAGGCGGTCGGCGGCGGCCCAGGCTTCTTCGTTGGTTTCGCGCACGATCACGTGCAGGCGGATACCGAAACGTACTTCGCGGCCTTGAGCAGCGGCCTTTTTGCGCACTTGGGCGATCTTCTCGGCCACGGCTGCCGGTGGCTCACCCCACGTCAGGTACAACTCGACCTGTTCAGCCGCCAGGTCTTGGGCAGCTTCTGAAGAACCGCCGAAATACAGCGGCGGGCGAGGCTGCTGAATCGGCGGATAGAGCAGCTTGGCGCCCTTCACCTGAATGTGCTTGCCGTCATAATCGACGTTTTCGCCTTCCAGCACCTTGCGCCAGATACGGGTGAACTCGACCGACGCCTCGTAGCGCTGCTGGTGGTTCAGGTGCAGGCCGTCACCGGCCAGCTCGTCCGGGTCGCCACCGGTGACCAGGTTGAACAGCGCCCGGCCGTTGGACAGGCGATCGAGGGTGGCTGCCTGCCGAGCAGCCACGGTTGGCGAGATGATGCCGGGGCGCAGGGCCACCAGAAACTTCAGGCGCTGGGTCACGGGGATCAGCGAGGCCGCGACCAGCCAGGAGTCCTCGCAGGAGCGCCCGGTCGGGATCAATACCCCACCAAAACCAAGCCGGTCGGCAGCTTGCGCGATCTGTTGCAGGTAGCCGTGGTCGACCGCGCGGGCGCCATCGGCAGTGCCCAGGTACTTGCCGTCACCGTGGGTGGGCAGGAACCAGAAAATGTTCAGACTCATTGGAGTTGTCTCCTCAAGGGGGGGACGAGCCGGGGCGGTGCCCCGGCATGGACGCATCATTCAAGGCGCGCTAGCGACCTTGGCCGGGGGTGTCCAGATCACATCCTTGATGCTCAACGGCTTGGGTATCAGCTTGAGCGCCTGGAAGGTGTCGGCGATCTTCTGCTGCGCCGCCACTACCTGCGGGGTGAGGGGCGCGGCGCCGTAGCCTTGGCGTTTGACCGAGGTAAGTGTGATGTCGGCAGGCAAGCCGAGCAGCGGCGCCACCTGGTCGGTGACTTCCTGCGGGTTGGCCTGCGACCACTCGCCCACGGCGCGCACTTGCTCGATAACGGTGTTGATCACCGCTGGGTGCTCGGTCGCGTAGTTGCGGGTAGCGAGATAGAACTGATGGTTGTCGACCAGGCCCTTGCCGTCACGCAGGGTGCGCGCCTGCAGCTGTTGCTCGGCGGCGGCCTGGTACGGGTCCCAGATCACCCAGGCGTCGACACTGCCGCGCTCGAAGGCTGCTCGGGCGTCGGCCGGCGGCAGGTAAACCGGCTGGATGTCGCTGTACTGCAGGCCCGCGTCTTGGAGTGCACGCACCAGCAGGTAGTGCACATTGGAGCCTTTGTTGAGGGCGACTTTCTTGCCTTTGAGGTCCTTCACCGACTGTACCGGCGAACCCTTGGGCACGAGAATCGCTTCGCTGTGCGGCGCGGGCGGTTCGTAGGCCACATAGAGCAGGTCGGCGCCGGCGGCCTGGGCGAATACCGGTGGTGTTTCACCGGTGACGCCAAAATCGATCGAGCCGACGTTCAGCCCTTCAAGCAGCTGCGGGCCGCCGGGAAACTCGGTCCACTGCACCTGTACGCCCTGCTCGGCCAGGCGCTTCTCCAGCGTGCCCTTGGCCTTGAGCAGCACCAGGGTGCCGTATTTCTGATAACCGATCCGCAGGCTCTCGGCCTGGGCTTGGGTGATAGCGCCGAAGGACACAGCCGCCGCGAACAGGGCGACCAGACCGCGACGCAAGAAGACTGTGCGCATGGCGCTCTCCTGTGCGATAGGGTTCGGGTTGCACCTGCTTGCCTCGTTGGCGGGCGAGTAAGGTGGTGAAGCGGATAAAACCGGTCAGATGCTCCAGCGAGCACTGAGCAGGCGTTCGTTCAGTACACCGGGGGCCACGGGGCGCGGCCGACGGGCCAGGGCAACGTGGAAGGTTTCCAGCGAGTCCTGCAGGCGTTCTTCCAGCGCGGGTAGCAGTTGCGCGGGCTTGCTGCCCTCTGCGTAAGCGACTTGGCTGTCGTCAGCGAAGATCCCTTGCAGGGTCTCTTGCGCCTTGAGTGCAGATAGCACGGGCTTGAGTGCGTAATCCACCGCCAGCATGTGGGCGATGCTGCCGCCGGTGGCGATCGGCAACACGATCTTGTGTGCCAAAGCGCGCTCGGGCAGCAGGTCGAGCAAGGTTTTAAGAGCACCGGCAAACGATGCCTTGTACACCGGTGTGGCGACGATCAGGCCATCGGCCTGGGCCACCAGTTGCTGGAAGTGCTGTACCTGCGGGCTGTCGAAACGGGCATGCAGCAGGTCTTCGGCGGGGAAGTCACGTACCTGGAACGTCACCACTTCGACGCCGCGATGCTGCAGCCACTGGCGCGAACGCTCCAGCAGCACGCCGGAGCGTGAACGTGGACTTGGGCTACCACCGATTGAGACGACCAACATTGCAGCGCTTCCTTGTGTTCTGTTGGGGGTGACATTAGCAGTCGTTTTATATATCTAGAAATCATATTTTTTCATTTGTTTATTCCATTTTGGTTTAAAGCTTCAAGCTACAAGCTACAAGCCGCAAGCTGACCTGCTCTTGCTCTTGCTCTTGCTTTTGCTTCTGCTTGCAGCTTGCAGCTTGCAGCTTGCAGCTTGCAGCTTGCAGCTCGCAGCTAAAAAAAGGGCCGTCGAAACGGCCCGAAAATCCCTGTGAGGCTAAGAGCGATGCAACGAGGAATGCGTTAACGATTGGGCTGGGGGGTCAGGCGCAGATAGGGTTTGACGGCCCGGTACCCTTTGGGGAAGCGCTGCTTGATCTCTTCTTCGTCCTTGAGCGAAGGCACGATCACCACGTCGTCGCCGTCTTGCCAGTTACCTGGCGTGGCCACTTTGTGGTTGTCAGTCAGCTGCAGCGAGTCGATCACCCGCAGGATTTCATTGAAATTGCGCCCGGTACTGGCGGGGTAGGTGATGGTCAGCCGCACCTTCTTGTTCGGGTCGATCACGAACAGCGAGCGCACGGTCAGGGTGTCGCTGGCGTTCGGATGGATCAGGTCGTAAAGGTCTGAAACCTTACGGTCGGCGTCGGCGATGATCGGGAAATTGACCACGGTGTTCTGGGTTTCGTTGATGTCGGCGATCCATTTGTGGTGCGAATCGACCGGGTCGACCGACAAGGCAATGGCCTTGACTCCGCGTTTGGCGAATTCGTCCTTGAGCTTGGCAGTCAGGCCCAGCTCAGTGGTGCATACCGGGGTGAAGTCAGCCGGGTGGGAGAACAGCACCCCCCAGCTGTTACCCAGCCACTCGTGGAAACGGATCTTGCCTTCGCTGGAATCCTGTTCGAAATCGGGGGCGATATCGCCGAGTTTTAGGCTCATGGGCTGCGGCTCCTGGGCTGGGTTGTGGTCAGCGTGTGAATGAACTTTGCCTGCAATGATTTAAAAACAAAAAGAATAAATAACAATTTATTTATAACCATAAAGCATACAAAGTTTCTGACGTAAAAAAGCCTCGCACTAGGCGAGGCTCTTTGGTGTCGCTACGGCTTACAGGAAGCTGTAAGTGTAGTTCACGATGAAGCGAGTCTGGTCCTGGTCCGCGCTGGCTTCGTTGCTGCCACCGCGGTACACACCCTGGCGCAGGCTGAAGCCCAGGCCTTTGAGGGTACCTTGCTGAATGGTGTAGTCGACGCGGGCGTCACGTTCCCATTCGTTGTAGGTGCCGTGGCCGCTCTTGTAGCGAATGTCGTCACCGCGCAGGTAGGAAACCGAAGCCTTCAGGCCCGGAACGCCAAGCGAGGCGAAATCATACGAGTACTGGCCGAAGTTGGTGTTCTCACCGGCACGGGCGAACTGGTTGATCATGCTGTCGGTGAACAGGTAGAAGCTGGAACCGGCAGCGCCTTCAGGGCGACCGTTACCGTCAACCACGTTGCCCTGGTTCAGCCAGACGAAACCGCCGTCGTCGCTGACTTGCTGACGACCGAGCATCAGCGCGTGGCCACCCAGGGTGTAAGTGAACATGGCGGTCCAGGTCTTGTTGTCGACCTTGCCAGTGTTCTTGGCGTAGCCACCGTTGTTGCTGAAGTTGTAGCCACCGCCGTGACCGTTGTTGCCGTCACTGCTGCTGTCGAAGTAGCGCAGGTCGGTCTTGAACGACTGGTCGTCGGCGATCTTGAAGACGTGGGTGGCACCCAGGAAGTGCTGCTTGTAGAAGTCTTCCAGGTTCGAGTAGTAGTACTGCAGGGTCAGGTCTGGAGTGAGCTTGTAGTCCAGGCCGCCGTAGCGGAACTTGTTGCTGTCGGCAGTGGCGCCAGCGACCGACAGGCCGGTACGGTTGCTCGACGCACGACCCATGGCGTGGGTCAGCTGACCGGCGTTGATGGTCAGGTTGTCGATTTCCTTCGACTGGATGGTGCCACCCTCGAAGGTTTGCGGCAGCAGACGCCCGTCGTTGGAGACCAGGATCGGCAGGTTTGGCGCCAGGGCGCTACCGAAGTGCACTTCGGTCTTGGAGAAGCGAGCCTTGGCGTTGGCGCCAAAACGTGCCCACTGGCTAGCGGCCGAGCCGTCCGAGTCGCTTGGGAAGAAGCTGCTATTGTCAGGGTGTTTGCCACGGCCACCGTCCAGGTGGATACCCCACAAGGCCTGGGCATCGACACCAAAACCAACGGTGCCTTCAGTGAAACCAGAGATGTAATCGAGCTTGAAGCCCTGACCCGACTCGCGGTTGTCAGCACCGCCATCGCGGTTGTCGTTGTTGAAATACATGGTGCGCGAGCTGAGGGACAGCTTGCTGTCTTCCACGAAACCGGCAGCGCCTGCTGTTTGGGCGAAAACCCCCAGTGCCACGGCCACGGCCAGGCTGGACTTGTACATGTTGTGCTCCTCTACGTTCTAATTTTTGTGTATCTCTGGCGGCAGGGTCTTGTGCCCCGCTCACCGTGGATTGGCGATTTAGTCCCAAAGTGTGACTGGTAAGTCAAACGTTTCTAAACGTTTCTCGACTTTGGTCTAAGGCGCCACCTGCGCTACAGGATAATGACAATCCTATAAATCCAAAATGACCGTTTTGTGAATTTCTAAGATTTTTAGGGAATATGTAACGAACCTTTGCAACCAATCGTTGTAGCTCTGCGGGTTATAATAGCATTTAGCTATTTGCAAACGTTTGCTAATAACCTAATTCCTTAAAGTTCTATACGGACGGAGAAGCCTAGCAGGCTGATCTGATTTCGCCATTGACCCAGGTTATGGCCCTTCGCAGGCTTTGTAGGAGCGGCCTTGTGTCGCGATGGGGCGCGACGCGGCCCTGAACGCTCAGCGTCGCAGCAGCCATCGTCAGGGCCGCTTCGCGCCCCATCGCGACACAAGGCCGCTCCTACAGCTTTACCTGCTAAGCTAATGCGAAAAAGTTATTTATTTTAAATTTTTTAGATCATTTAGCCTTCTCGCATACCCCAGTTTGCCTGAGAGGTTCACCATGATCCCGCATGCCCCGCTGCGCCTGTTCGCCGCCCTGACCCTCGCCAGCGCCAGCTGGCTGGCCCAGGCGGCCGACCTGACCGTCGCCTACCAGACCACCGTCGACCCCGCCAAGGTGGCGCAGGTAGATGGCGACTACGAAAAAGCCAGCAAGGCCAGCATTGACTGGCGCAAGTTCGATAACGGCGCCGATGTGATCACCGCAGTAGCCAGCGGTGACGTGCAGATCGGCTACCTGGGCTCCAGCCCGCTGGCCGCCGCCGCCACCCGCAAGCTGCCGGTCGAAACGTTTCTGATCGCAACGCAGATCGGCGCAGGCGAGGCTCTGGTCGCCCGCGACAGCATCAAGACGCCACAAGACCTGGTCGGCAAGAAAGTCGCCGTGCCCTTCGTTTCAACTGGCCACTACAGCTTGCTGGCAGCCCTGAAGACCTGGAACATCGACCCCTCCAAGGTGCAGATACTCAACCTCGCGCCCCCTGCGATCATTGCCGCCTGGAAACGCGGCGACATCGACGCCACCTACGTCTGGGACCCGGCCTTGGGCGTGGCCAAGGAGAACGGCAAGGTGCTGATCACCTCGGGCGAGCTGGCCGCAAAAGGCGCACCCACCTTCGATGCCTGGATCGTGCGCAAGGACTTCGCCGAGAAGCACCCCGACGTGGTCAAGGCTTTCGCCAAGGTCACCCTCGATGCCTACGCCGAATACCGCAAAGACCCGCAAGCCTGGCTGGCTGACACGGGCAACGTAGACAAACTGGTGAAGCTGTCCGGCGCCAAGGCCAGCGACATTCCCGTGCTGCTGCAGGGCAACGTCTACCCACTGGCCGCCGACCAGGCCAGCGCACTGGGCGCACCCACCACCCAGGCACTGACCGACACGGCCAACTTCCTCAAGCAGCAAGGCAAGGTTGACGCCGTACTGCCGGACTACTCGCCGTACGTCAGCGCCAAGTTCCTTCCAAACTGAACCGGAGCCCGCCATGGCCTTGCTCGAACTGGAGCGCATCAGCGCACAGTACCCCGGTGCCGCCACCCCGGTGCTGGCCGACATCAACCTGAGCCTGGGGCCGCGCCAACTGCTGGTGGCCCTGGGGCCATCCGGCAGCGGCAAAACCTCGCTGCTCAACCTGATCGCCGGCTTCGTTACCCCCAGTGGCGGCCGCATCACCCTCGACGGTGTACCGGTGCAAGGGCCTGGAGCCGAGCGCGGTGTGGTGTTCCAGGACGACGCGCTGCTGCCATGGCAGAACGTGCTGGGCAACATCGCATTCGGCCTGGAGCTGGCCGGCGTACCACGCGCCGAGCGTGAAGCCAAAGCCCGCGAGATGCTGGCCCTGGTCGACCTCGCCGGCTTCGGCGAGCGGCGCATCTGGCAGTTGTCCGGCGGCCAGAAGCAACGCGTGGGCCTGGCCCGGGCGCTGGCAGCCGACCCACGGGTGCTATTGATGGACGAACCGTTCGGCGCCCTCGATGCCTTCACCCGCGAGCAGATGCAGGCGTTGCTGCTGCAGGTATGGCAGCGCACCGCCAAGCCGGTGTTCCTGATTACCCACGACATCGAAGAAGCGGTATTCCTGGCCAGCGAACTGGTACTGCTGGCGCCCAACCCGGGGCGCGTGGTGGAACGCCTGCAACTGGACTTCGGCCAGCGTTATGCCGCTGGCGAATCGGCCCGGGCGATCAAGTGCGACCCGGCCTTCATCGAAACCCGCGAGCACGTACTGGCGCGGGTGTTTTCCCAACGCCAAAGCCTGCAGGAGCGCGCATGAGCAGCCTGGACCTGCCGGTTACCGGCAAACACGACGCCCAACCCCGGCCAGCCATCAAGCTGCGCCGCCCACGTTCCACCCGCTGGATCAGCACCCTGACCCTCGCCAGCCTGTTGCTGGCGTGGTGGCTGGTGACTGCCGCCGGCTGGGTCGAGCCGCTGTTCCTGCCCTCGCCCGGCGACATCCTGGCCAAGGGCTGGACCTTGCTGACCCAGGGTTACATGGATGCCAGCCTGTGGCAGCACCTGGGCGCCAGCCTGGCGCGTATCGGCGTGGCCCTGCTGGCCGCCACGCTGACCGCCATCCCGGTGGGCATCGCCATCGGCTACAACCGCGTGGCACGCGGCATCCTCGACCCGCTGATCGAGTTCTACCGGCCGATCCCGCCGCTGGCCTACCTGCCCCTGATTGTCATTTGGTGCGGCATCGGCGAGCTGTCGAAGGTGTTGCTGATCTTCCTGGCGATCTTTGCGCCGATCGCCATTGCCACCGCCACCGGCGTTCGTACTGTCGACCCGGCCAAGTTGCGTGCAGCGCAGTCGCTGGGCGCAAGCAAGGCTCAGCTGATCCGGCACGTGATCCTGCCGAGCGCGCTACCCGACATCCTCACCGGGATCCGCATCGGCCTGGGGGTTGGCTGGTCGACGCTGGTCGCCGCCGAGCTGATTGCCGCCACCAGTGGCCTGGGCTTCATGGTGCAGTCGGCGGCGCAGTTTCTGGTTACCGACGTCGTAGTGCTGGGCATCCTGCTGATCGCCTTGATCGCCTTCGCACTGGAAATGAGCCTGCGCGCCCTGCAACGCAAGCTGGTGCCCTGGCACGGGCAAAGCCACTGAACCCCATTGTCCACGCCAGCACACTGGCGCCTGATTGGAGAGACTGACATGAGCCTGACCATCACTCCCCTCAGCCCGGCGCTCGGCGCCCAGATCAGCGGCGTGGACATCAGCCGCGACATCACCGCAGCACAACGCGACGCCATTGAACAGGCGCTGCTGCAGCACCAGGTGCTGTTCTTCCGCGACCAGCCGATCAACCCGGAACAACAGGCGCGCTTTGCCGCCCGCTTCGGCGACCTTCACATTCACCCGATCTACCCCAATGTGCCGGACACCCCGCAGGTGCTGGTGCTCGACACGGCGGTCACTGATGTGCGCGACAACGCCGTGTGGCACACCGACGTGACCTTCCTGCCAACCCCGGCACTGGGTGCGGTGCTCAGTGCCAAGCAGTTGCCGGCCTACGGTGGCGATACCTTGTGGGCCAGCGGCATCGCTGCCTTTGAAGCCTTGTCGGCGCCGCTGCGGGGCATGCTCGACGGGCTGACCGCCACTCACGACTTCACCAAGTCGTTCCCGCTGGAACGCTTTGGCACCACCGCTGAAGACCTGGCGCGCTGGGAAGCCACGCGGCGCAACAACCCGCCCCTGTCGCACCCGGTGGTGCGGACGCATCCGGTGAGCGGGCGCAAGGCGTTGTTCGTCAATGAGGGGTTTACCACGCGCATCAATGAGCTGAGCGAGCTGGAGAGCGAGGCGTTGCTGAAGCTGCTGTTCGCCCATGCCACACGGCCGGAGTTCAGCATTCGCTGGCGCTGGCAGGAGCATGACGTGGCGTTCTGGGACAACCGCGTGACCCAGCATTTTGCCGTGGATGACTACCGGCCCAATCGGCGGGTGATGCACCGCGCGACGATCCTCGGGGATGTGCCCTTTTAGTTGTTGCCTGTTCTGGCCTCTTCGCGTGCACGCCCGCTCCCACAGGTACATCACAGGTTTCGAAACCGGTGCCGGACCTGTGGGAGCGGGCGTGCCCGCGAAGAGGCCAGAACAGGAACGCCTGGTCAGCGGACCAGATGCAGGAACTGCATGTGCCGCTCGTACTGGTCGAGGATGTCGTTGATGATCTGCTCCTTGCTGTAGCCAACCAGGTCGTAGTTCTGGCTGCCTTCGCTCAGGTACACCTCCGCCCGGTAGTAGCGGCGGTTCTTCAACTCCTGCGTGCCCAGCCCACCCAGGGCGAACGATGGCGTGAAGTAGCCACGCATCTGCACCTGGTAAATGAACGGCTGTTCTTCACCATGCCCCACTTTCAGGCTGACGTTGTCGTGGCTTGGGTCATCCTGGGTAATCAGCACCAGGCCTTTTTGCTCGAACACCTCACGCACATCGGCAATCGCCGGGCGCACCACATCGTCCATGAAGCGGTACACCTCGTCACGCGACGGGAAGTGCACCGCCTGGCTCAAGCGCTGGCGCCAGCCGCCGCGGCCGCGGCGTGACTGGGCGAACGGTGCCAGCGAGTGCATTTGCGCGATCTGCCGTTGCGACTCCAGGTAGAACGCCTTGTGCAACCCCCACATCATGCACAGCAAGATCAACGAGAACGGCAGCGAGGTCAGTACCACCGCCGATTTCAGCGAATCGATGCTGCCCGCGAACAACAGCGCACTGGTGACCAGCGCGGTCATCGCGCCCCAGAAAATGCGCAGCCAGTTCGGCCCGTCCTCATCGGCATCCCCACCGGTGGCCGACAAGGTCGACAGCACCACGGTGCCAGAGTCGGCCGAGGTGACGAAGAACACGAAACTGATGAACACCGTGGTGGCGATCACCACCTTGCTCCAGGGGTAGGTTTCCAGCAGCAGGTACAGGCTCATGGACGGGTTGTCCAGGGCCGACTGGCCCAGCGCGGTCATGCCGTGGTTGATGACCTGGTCCAGGGCACTGTTGCCGAAGATCGACATCCACGCCAGGGTGAAGCCCAGCGGGATCAGCAGCACGCCAAAGACGAACTCGCGGATGGTACGGCCGCGGGAAATGCGCGCAATGAACAAGCCCACGAACGGCGCCCAGGCAATCCACCAGGCCCAGTAGAACACTGTCCAGCCACCCAGCCAGTCGCGGTTCTCACCGTAGGCATACACGTCGAAGCTCTTGCGCGGCAAGGCGCCCAGGTAATCGCCAAGGTTCTGGATGAGGGTGTTGAACAGGTGCTGGGTAGGCCCGGCGAACAGCACGAACAGCAGCAATGCGCAGGCCAGGAACAGGTTGATGTCGCTCATTACCCGCACGCCCTTCTCTACCCCGGCAACGGCTACGGCCACCGCCGCGCCCATCATCAGGGTGATGAGGATCACCTGCACCCACTGGCTGTGGCTGATGCCGAACAGGTAATCCAGGCCGGCGTTCAGGTGCAGCACGCCAAAGCCCATGTCGGCGCCAAGGCCGAACACGGTGGCGATGATGCCGAAGCCGTCCACCGCATAACCGATCGGCCCGTTGATGCGCTTGCCGATCAGCGGGTACAGCGCCGAACGCAGCGCCAGCGGCAGGTTATGGCGGTAGGCGAAGTAGGCCAGCGCCATGCCGACGAAGGCGAACACGCCCCAGCCATGCAACCCCCAGTGCAGGAACAGGATCTGCATGGCCTGGCGCCCGGCCTCGGCAGTGCCCGCTTCGCCTTGGGGCGGCTGCAGCATATGGGTCAGCGGTTCGGACACACAGAAGAAGAACAACGTAATGCTGATGCCAGCCGCAAACAGCATGCCGGCCCATGACAGGTAACTGAACTCGGGCTCGTCGTGGTCGGCACCGAGCTTGATCTTGCCGTAGCCGGACAAGGCGGTGACCACCACGAAGACCAGGTACAGCGTCATTGCCAACATGTAGTACCAGCCGACCGTATTGGCCGCCCAGTTCTGCGCCGCCAGCAACCAGTCGCCTGCGGTTTGCGGGTTGGAGATGACCACCAGGCCGAAGATGAGGATGAAGCTTGCCGCAAAGTAGAACACCGGCGGGTTCATGCGGATCTTGCTGTTGGAAAGTGATGGGGTCGGTGCACTCATGGGGCAGGCACCTCGTCAAAAGACGTGAGGTTCGGAATGAACGGGTTCAGCAAAGGAATCCTCCTGTTGAACACCGGCAGCGGACCAGCGTTTTTCATTGAACAAGCGTTCAAGTTAAACATGGATCGGTGTTCAATGCGAATTGGGGCGCCGACTGGCGCGCTTCTGGCCCGGCCTTTTCGCGGGCAAACCCGCGCCTGGCGCGCACATCGGTCGCTCGCTGTGCGGTCCTTGTAAGAGCCCGTTTCACCTTGAAAAGTGCCGGTGCACGCCAGGCAAATTTCAGGTCAATGCTTGTCCTGGCAATCCAACTGCAAGTTGGCCTGGGTGATGTTGCTCTCGGCTGGCACACTGCGGGTCAGCCACACGTTGCCGCCAATGGTCGAGCCTTTACCGATGGTGATGCGCCCCAGTACCGTGGCGCCGGCATAGATCACCACATCGTCTTCGACGATTGGGTGGCGTGGCAGGCCTTTGTGCAAAGTGCCCGACTCGTCGCTTGGGAAACGCTTGGCGCCAAGGGTCACAGCCTGGTAGATACGCACGCGCTCGCCGATGATCGCGGTTTCGCCAATGACCACCCCCGTACCATGGTCGATGAAGAAACTCGGCCCGATCTGCGCCCCAGGGTGAATGTCGATACCTGTGGCTGAATGCGCCAGTTCCGAACTGATGCGCGCCAGCAGTGGCAGGCCTGCCCGGTACAGATGGTGCGCCAGGCGGTGGTGGATGATCGCCAGAACGCCGGGGTAGCACAGCAGCACCTCATCGACGCTACGGGCCGCCGGGTCGCCGTGGTAGGCAGCCAGCACATCGGTGTCGAGCAACACCCGCAGCGCTGGCAAGGCTGCCGCGAAATCCTGTACCAGCCTCAGCGCGTGAGCATCCACACCGGCCAGCTCGGCCTGGCTTTGCCGGGCGGCGTAACGCAGCTCCAGTCGGGCCTGGGCCAGCAAGGCGGTCAGGGCGGCATCGAGGGTATGGCCAACGTAGAAATCTTCACTTTCTTCGCGCAGGTCGACCGGGCCCAGGCGCATAGGGAACAGCGCACCACAGAGTTGCTCGAGGATCTGCCGCATCGCCTCGCGCGACGGCAGCTCGCGGCCACCCTGCTCGCCGCTGCTGCGGCCATTGCGGGTGCGCCACTGCTCACGCGCGCCGCGCAGGCCGGTTACGATGCTCTGCAACTGCCAGCGCCCGGATAATGGTTGTTCGCTCACGGTTTTCTCCTGCCGTATAGGCCATCGGGTTGTTTCGCCATGCCCGCGAAAGGGCCGGGCGTGCCTGCGTGCAATCCACTCTACGGCAAATCCGCCTCTTGGAAAAAACTACGCTTTATTCCATCCTGCGCCATGTCGGGCACACCCTGCGGTGACGGCGCAGGCAACCTCGCCTACCCTCAAAGCAATCACGCTCTGATAACGAATAAAATGGAAGTAACAAAATATTTTTTTATTATTTCCAGGCCTAAAAAGCCAGCTCTATAGTCGCCACCCTCTCCCTACACAACACGCGCGGGGCTCTGCCATGTCGAAGTTCGTCAAACCGCTACTCAATGCCAGCCTGGCCCTTGTGCTGGGTGCTGGTCTGCTCGGCCAGGCCCTCGCCGGCGAAGAGCTGAAAACCATTCAGGAAAAAGGCGTGATCAACGTCGGCCTCGAAGGCACCTACCCGCCGTTCAGCTTTCAGGATGAAAACGGCAAGCTGACCGGTTTTGAAGTCGAGCTCTCCGAACTGCTGGCCAAAGAGCTGGGGGTCAAGGCCAAGATCCAGCCAACCAAGTGGGACGGTATTCTCGCCGCGCTGGAGTCCAAACGGCTGGACATCGTGGTCAACCAGGTGACCATTTCGGAAGAACGCAAGAAGAAGTATGACTTCTCCGAGCCTTACACCATCTCCGGCATCCAGGCGCTGATTCTCAAGAAGAAGGCCGAGCAGCTGAATATCAATGGTGCACAGGATCTGGCCGGCAAAAAAGTCGGCGTGGGTCTGGGCACCAACTACGAGCAGTGGGTGAAACAAGACGTACCGAAAGCCGAGGTGCGCACTTATGAAGACGACCCGAGCAAATTCGCCGACCTGCGCAACGGCCGCATCGACGCCATCCTGATCGACCGCCTGGCGGCGCTGGAATACGCGCAAAAAGCCAAGGACACCGAACTGGCCGGCCCTGCCTTCTCGCGCCTGGAAAGCGGCGTGGCTCTGCGCAAGGGCGAGCCTGAACTGTTGGCGGCCATCAACAAGGCCATCGACAAGCTCAAGGCTGACGGCACGCTGGCCAAGCTGTCGGAAAAATATTTCGGTGCCGATGTCACTAAATGATCGCTGAAAGCCTGCAACTCGTAGCCGACTCCGCGCCCTTCCTGCTCAAGGGCGCGGGTTACACCGTACTGCTCAGCGTGGGCGGCATGTTCTTCGGCCTGGTGCTGGGCTTTGCCCTGGCGCTGATGCGGCTGTCGAAGGTATTGCCGCTCAACTGGCTGGCGCGGATCTATGTGTCGTTCTTTCGCGGCACGCCGCTGCTGGTGCAACTGTTCGTGATCTATTTCGGCATGCCGCAGATCGGGATCGAACTCGACCCTATCCCGGCCTCGCTGATTGGCCTGTCGCTGAACATGGCGGCTTACATCTGCGAAATCCTGCGCGCGGCGATTTCATCGATTGACCGTGGCCAATGGGAAGCTGCGGCCAGCATCGGCATGACCCGGGTGCAGGCCATGCGCCGGGCGATCCTGCCCCAGGCCCTGCGCACCGCCCTGCCACCGCTGGGCAACAGCTTCATTTCGCTGGTCAAGGACACCGCCCTGGCAGCCACCATCCAGGTACCCGAGCTGTTCCGCCAGGCCCAGCTGATTACCGCACGCACCTTCGAAGTGTTCACCATGTACGTAGCGGTTGCGGTTATCTACTGGGTGCTGTGCAGCATCCTCGCGCACTTCCAGAACCGTATGGAAGCGCGGGTCAACCAGCATGACCAGGAGCATTGAGCATGATTGAAGTCAAAGGCCTGACCAAGCGGTTCAAGGGCCAGACCGTGCTCAACGGCATTGACCTGACCGTACAGCCTGGCGAGGTGGTGGCCATCATCGGCCCCAGCGGCTCGGGCAAGACCACCTTCCTGCGCTGCCTGAACCTGCTGGAAACGCCCGACGCCGGGCAGATAAAGATCGGCGCCATCAGCATCGATGCCAACCGCCCGCTGGGGGGGCAGCAAAGTGCAATCCGCCGGTTGCGCCAGCAGGCGGGGTTTGTGTTCCAGAACTTCAACCTGTTTCCGCACCGCACAGCCTTGGAAAACGTGATCGAAGGGCCGGTGATCGTCAAGAAGACCCCGCGCGAACAGGCTGTCGAACTGGGCCGCCGCTTGCTGGCCAAGGTTGGCCTGGCGGGCAAGGAAGATGCCTACCCGCGGCGTCTGTCCGGTGGCCAGCAGCAGCGGGTGGCCATTGCCCGTGCCTTGGCCATGGAGCCCGAGGTGATTCTGTTCGACGAGCCGACCTCGGCGCTGGACCCGGAACTGGTGGGTGAAGTGCTGGCGACTATTCGCGGCCTGGCCGAAGAAAGGCGCACCATGGTCATCGTCACCCACGAAATGAGCTTCGCCCGGGACGTGGCGAACCGGGTGATCTTCTTCGACAAAGGCGTGATCGTGGAGCAAGGCGAGGCCAAAGCGCTGTTTGCGGCGCCGAAGGAAGAGCGTACCCGGCAGTTCTTGCGCAAGTTCCTTGGGACTGCTGCTTCCGAGTAGGCCTGCTCTGGGCCCTTCGCGGGCTCGCCCGCTCCCTCAGGGTTAACGCTGTGGGAGCGGGTTCATCCGCGAAGAGGTCGGCGTAGCCGCGGAAATCTCTCCTTCTATATATATTCCAAAGAGTTAGTTCATTAAATTTTTATAAAGCATTAGGGTATATCAACCGGACCACCGGACCAGCACACGTTCGCCGCGACCAGCTGTAGCGGCTTTACTTTTCGCGAGGTCAGGAATGGTCAGCATCACAATTTCCCCAGTGCGTAACGCCAGGGCATTGAGTACAGCCAAGGAGCGGTACTGATGTCCAGCCAACCCAACAGCCTATTACACAGCGATCTCGACAGCGCTCCCCCGTTGCTGCCAGCCAAGGTGTTGCGCAACGACGCCGAAGCCTTGCAAGCGGCACGCGAACTGGCCGAGGTCGCCCGCGAGCATGCCGCCCGCCGCGACCAGCAACGCAAGCTGCCATGGGCGGAGGTCGAGCTGTTCACCCGCAGCGGGCTGGGTAGCATCAGCGTACCCAAGGCCCACGGTGGCCCCGATGTTTCGTTCTCCACCATCGCCGAAGTGTTCCGCCTGATAAGCGCCGCCGACCCGGCCCTGGGCCAGATCCCGCAGAACCAGTTCGGCATCCTGCAATTGCTGCGCCTGACGGCAAGCGAAGCGCAACAGGCGTTTGTTTTCCGCAGCGTGCTCGAAGGCTGGCGCATCGGCAATGCCGGGCCCGAGCGCGGCACCAAGGACACCCTCACGCTCACCGCGCGTATCACCCGCAACGGCGACGGTTATCGCATCAGTGGCGAGAAGTTCTATTCCACCGGCGCCCTGTTCGCCCATTGGGTGGCGGTCAAAGCCCTGGACGACGACGGCCGTCAGCGCCTGGCGTTCGTACGTAGAGGCAGCCCGGGGTTGCGCATCGTCGATGACTGGTCCGGGTTTGGCCAGCGCACCACTGCTAGCGGCACGGTACTGCTGGACCAGGTGCCGGTGGAGGCGGCGCTGGTGATCGACAACTGGCGCCAGCGCGATATACCCAATACCCAGGGCGCGGTCTCGCAGTTGATCCAGGCAGCAATCGATGCAGGTATCGCTGAAGCGGCCATCGAAGATGCGATCAAGTTCGTTCGCGAGAAGTCGCGGCCTTGGGTCGACGCCAATGTCGAGCGCGCCAGCGACGATCCTTACGTGATCGCTGACGTCGGGCGCCTGAAGCTTGAACTGCATGCGGCGCAAGCGTTGCTGCGCAAGGCCGCGCAGGTGCTTGACGAGGTCAGCGCCGCGCCCGTGGATGCCGCGAGCGCTGCGCGCGCGTCCATTGCGGTGGCCGAAGCCAAGGTGCTGACCACTGAAATTGCCCTGCAGGCCAGCGAAAAGCTGTTCGAGCTGGCTGGCAGCCGCGCCACCCTTGCCGAATTCAACCTCGACCGCCACTGGCGCAACGCCCGGGTGCACACGCTGCATGACCCGGTGCGCTGGAAGTACCACGCGGTTGGGGCTTACCACCTTAACGGGACCTTGCCCGCGCGGCATTCCTGGATCTGAATTCAATGGCCTTGGGGGCTGCTTTGCAGCCCATCGCGACACAAGGCCGCTCCTACCCGTGGCGCGGACCGGCATGGAACCGCGTATCCCTGCAGGAGCGGCCTTGTGTCGCGATGGGCCGCATCGCGCTCCCAAGGCCCGGAGAAACCCATGACCATCAGAATCATCACCAGCGACACCCAAGCCCTGCATGTCGCCGACGAAATCGCCCAACAACTGCGCCGCGACAGCGCCCTGCGCGACCGCGAACGCCGGCTGCCGCACAGCGAACTGGACCTGTTCACCCGCTCCGGCCTGTGGGCCATCAGTGTGCCCAAGGCCTTCGGCGGCGCTGGCGTGTCCAACGTCACCCTGGCCAAGGTCATCGCCCGCATCGCCCAGGCCGACGGCTCGCTGGGGCAGATCCCACAGAATCATTTCTACAGCCTGGAAGTACTGCGGGTAAACGGCAGCCCCGAACAACAGAAGCGGCTGTATGGCGAAGTACTGGCCGGCCGCCGTTTCGGCAATGCCCTGGCCGAGCTGGGTACCAAGACCGCCAACGAACGCACCACCCGCCTGAGCCGTGACGGTGACGGCTTTCGCATCAATGGCCGCAAGTTCTACGCGACTGGCGCCATCTACGCCCAGCGTATTCCCACGTCGGTGGTCGATGAACAGGGCGTGCAGCACCTGGTGTTCGTGCCGGCCGATAGCCAGGGCGTGCAGGTGATCGACGACTGGAGCGGCTTTGGTCAGCGCACCACCGGCAGTGGCTCGGTTCTGCTGGACAACGTTTACGTCAGCGCAGCGGACGTGGTGCCTTTCCAGAGCGCCTTCGAGCGCCCCACCCCGGTCGGCCCGCTGGCGCAGCTTCTTCACGCCGCCATCGACACCGGCATCGCCCGCGCCGCCTACGAGGATGCCCTGCACTTCGTGCGCACCCGCAGCCGACCATGGGTCGACGCAGGCCTGGACAAGGCAAGCGATGACCCACTGACGCTGAAAAGCTTCGGCCACCTGGCGATCCGCCTGCACGCGGCCGAAGCCCTGCTGGAACGCGCTGGCGAATACCTCGACCGCGCCCGCAACGACAGCACCGCCGACACCGTCGCCGCGGCGTCCATCGCCGTGGCCGAAGCGCGTGCCAGCAGCACGGAAATCGCGCTTGCCGCCGGCACTGCCCTGTTCGAACTGAGTGGGAGCCAAGCGACGCTGGCCGAGCACAACCTCGACCGCCATTGGCGCAACGCCCGCGTGCACACCTTGCACGACCCGGTCCGCTGGAAATACCACGCCATCGGCAATTACTACCTCAACGACGTCAACCCGCCACGCCGGGGGACGCTCTGATGGCCAAGCAAATCCTGCTCAATGCCTTCAACATGAACTGTGTCGGGCACATCAACCACGGCCTGTGGACCCACCCACGGGACACTTCGACCCAGTACACCAGCCTGGAGTACTGGACCCAGCTCGCACGCCTGCTGGAGCGGGGCCTGTTCGATGGGCTGTTCATCGCCGATATCGTCGGTACCTACGATATCTACGGGCAATCGCTGGACGTCACCCTCAAAGAGGCCATCCAGTTGCCGGTCAATGACCCCTTGCTGCTGGTTTCGGCCATGGCCGCCGTCACTCGCCACCTGGGTTTTGGCCTTACCGCCAACCTGACCTACGAGGCGCCCTACCTGTTCGCCCGACGCCTATCCACCCTGGACCACCTGAGCCAGGGCCGGGTTGGCTGGAACATCGTAACCGGTTACCTCGACAGTGCCGCCCGCGCCATGGGCCTGGCACAGCAACCCGAACATGACCGCCGCTACGACCAGGCCGACGAATACCTGCAGGTGCTGTACAAGCTGCTGGAGGGCAGCTGGGCTGACGACGCGGTGGTCGCTGACCGCGAGCAGCGCATCTATGCCCGCCCCGACAAGGTGCGCAAGGTGCAGCACCATGGCGAGTTCTACAAGGTCGACGGTTACCACCTGTGCGAGCCCTCGCCGCAGCGCACCCCGGTACTGTTCCAGGCAGGCAGTTCGCAACGCGGCCTGGGCTTCGCCGGGCAACATGCCGAATGTGTGTTCATCAGCGCTCAGGACAAGACCGCGGCCCGCGCCCAGGTCGAGCAGGTACGCGCGGCTGCCTCGGCTGCCGGGCGCGACCCGCAGGCGGTCAAGGTCTTCATGGGCATCACGGTGATCGTCGCGGCGACCGAGCAACAGGCCCAGGCCAAGCATGCCGAGTATCTGCAGCATGCCAGCGCCGAGGCCGGCGTCGCACATTTTGCGGCCTCGACCGGCATTGACTTCGCGGCCTATGCACTGGACGAGCCGATCCCCTTCAGCCAGGGCAACGCCATTCAGTCAGCCACCCGCCAGTTGCAGGGCAACGCCTGGACCCGCCGGCGCCTGTTGCAACAGCACGCGCTGGGCGGGCGCTACGTGAAGGTCGTCGGCGACCCCGAGCAGGTCGCCGAACAGTTGATCGCCTGGCTCGACGAGACCGGCCTGGACGGCTTCAACCTGACCCGCACCGTCACCCCGGAGAGCTTTGAGGACTTCATCGACCTGGTCGTTCCTCAACTGCAACAACGCGGCCGCTACAAGACCGCGTACGCCGAGGGCACCCTGCGCCAGAAACTGTTCCAGGCCGACCACCCGCACTTGCCCGCCGACCACCCTGGTTCGGCTTACCGCTTTAACCGCACCCCTACCCCTGCACCGACTGGAGCCCTGCACCATGCTTGAAAAACTGTTCCGGCCCGTCGTGGCCATCGCCCTGTCCCTCGGCCTGTGCGCCACTGCCCAGGCCGCCGAACCCCTGAAGATCGGCACTACCTCGGCCTTTGCGATCCCGCTGGAAGCCGCCGTGGAAGAAGCCCACAAGCAAGGCCTGGAGGTGAAGCTGATCGAGTTCAGCGACTGGATCGCGCCCAATGTCAGCCTCAACAGCGGCGACATCGACGTGAACTACTTCCAGCACATCCCGTTCCTGGAGAATGCCAAGGCGGCTGCGGGCTTCGACCTGGTGCCCTATGCACCGGGCATCATCAACAACGTGGGCCTGTACGCGAAAAAGTACAAAAGCTTCGCCGACCTGCCTGAAGGGGCGAGCGTGGCCATCGCCAACGACCCGATCAACAGCGGCCGCGGCCTGCAATTGCTGGCCAAGGCCGGGTTGATCACGCTCAAGCCAGGGGTTGGCTACAAAGCCACCGAGGACGACATTGTCGCCAACCCGAAAAAGCTGAAGATCCTGCAAGTCGAAGCCGTGCAGCTGGTGCGTGCCTATGACGACGCCGACTTGGTGCAGGGGTACCCGGCATACATTCGCCTGGCCAACAGCTTCGATGCCAGTTCAGCGCTGCTGTTCGACGGTCTGGAAAACAAGGAGTACGTGATTCAATTCGTGATTCGCCCGCAGAGCAAAAACGACCCACGCCTGGCACAGTTCGTCGACATCTACCAACATTCGCCTGCCGTACGCGCAGCGTTGGACAAGGCTCACGGCAAGCTGTACCAGGCCGGTTGGGAAGGCTGACATGAGCCAGGCCAGCGCATTCAAGGCGCCCACCCCCCAACCGCGAGCGTCAACGGCCAGGGAGCACGCCCTGCACCCGGAAATCAATCAAGCCCATGTACGCTTCATCGGCCTGGGCAAGACCTACCCTGGGCAGGCGCAACCCGCTTTGCACGGCATTGACCTGAACATTCGCCAGGGCGAAGTGTTCGGCATCATCGGCCGCAGCGGCGCCGGCAAATCTTCGTTGCTACGCACCATCAACCGCCTGGAACGCCCCAGCCACGGCCGGGTACTGATCGACCAAGTGGACATCGCGGCGTTCGATGACGACCAGCTGGTGGCGCTGCGCCGGCGTATCGGCATGATCTTCCAGCATTTCAACCTGCTGTCGGCGAAGACGGTGTGGCAGAACGTCGAGCTGCCCTTGAAGGTGGCGGGCGTGGCCAAGGGCGAGCGACAACGCAAGGTCCGGGAGCTGCTGGCACTGGTCGGCCTGCAGGAGAAACACCACGTGTACCCCGCGCAATTGTCAGGCGGGCAGAAACAGCGCGTGGGCATTGCCCGGGCACTGGTGCATGACCCCGAGATCCTGCTGTGCGACGAAGCCACCTCCGCGCTGGACCCGGAGACCACGGCCTCGATCCTGGAACTGCTGCGCGATATCAACCGGCGCCTGGGCCTGACCATCGTGCTGATTACCCACGAGATGGCGGTCATCCGTGATATCTGCCACCGGGTGGTGGTGCTGGACCGCGGCGAGGTGGTCGAGCAGGGCGAAGTCTGGCGTGTCTTCGGCGCCCCTCACCACGAGGTCACCCGAACCCTGCTTGCGCCGCTGCAAGCGCGGCTGCCTGCGGCGCTGCAAGCCAGCCTGCAGGCCCACCCCACAAGCCGTGACTGCGCCGTGGTATTGCAACTGAGTGTACTTGGCGAGCCTGAACTGTCTGCCCTGTTCCACGACCTGGGCGGTCGCGTGCGCTTGCTGCAGGGCGGCGTGGCGACCATTGGCGAGCACGCCCTGGGCCAGTTGATCCTGTCGGTGCAGCACGCACCGCACGATACCCAACAATTGCTGCAACGCGCCCGCCGTTGGGCGGACAACGTGGAGGTGCTGGGCCATGTGGTTTGATCGTCTGCTGGAAGGCTTGCTCGATACCCTGCTGATGGTTGGCGTGTCGTCGCTTATCGCCTTGCTGCTGGGGGTACCCCTGGCACTGCTGCTGGTCACCAGCGGCAGGGGTGGCATATTCGAGGCAGCCTTGCTGAACCGGTTACTGGGCGCCTTCGTCAACCTGTTCCGCTCGATCCCGTTCCTGATCCTGATGGTCGCGCTGATCCCGTTCACCCGGCTGGTGGTGGGTACGACCTATGGTGTGTGGGCGGCGGTTGTCCCGCTGACCATCGCCGCCACGCCGTTCTTTGCCCGGATCGCCGAGGTCAGCCTGCGCGAAGTCGACCATGGCTTGGTGGAAGCCGCGCAGGCCATGGGTTGCCGGCGCTGGCACATTGTCTGGCATGTGTTGTTGCCCGAAGCGTTGCCGGGCATTGTCGGCGGTTTCACCATCACCTTGGTGACCCTGATCAACTCCTCGGCCATGGCCGGGGCGATCGGTGCCGGAGGGCTGGGCGACATCGCCTACCGGTATGGCTACCAGCGCTTCGACAGCCAGATCATGCTGACCGTGATCGCCATGCTGGTGGCGCTGGTGGCGTTGATCCAGCTGGGTGGCGACCGATTGGCAAAAGGCTTGAACAAGCGTTGAGTTCTTCGCGGGCAAACCCGCGAAGAGGCCCTCAATCCCAGTGCAAATCCGCAGCCGGCACCGGCCGCCCGAACCAGTACCCCTGCCCCAGCTGGCACTGCTGCTGCAGCAGGAAGGCGGCCTGCTCTGCCTGCTCGATACCCTCGGCATGCACCTGCATGCCCATGCTGCGGGCCAGGGCGATGATCACCCGCACGATCGCGATGTCATCCTCATCCAGCGGCAACCCGGCAACGAAGCCCTGGTCGATTTTCAGCTTCTGAACGGGCAAACGCTTGAGCCGCAGCAGCGAAGAGTAGCCGGTGCCGAAGTCATCAATGGCCAGGGTCACGCCAAGCTCACGTAAGCGGTGAAGTTGCTCCAGCGCCACCTCCGGGTCTTCCATCACAGCGCTTTCGGTCACTTCCAGCTCTAGCAAGGCGGGGGCCAGGCCGGTGTCGTGCAGGACGTCGGCCGCTTGCCGGTACAACTCATGTTGGCCAAACAGCCGGCTGGAGATGTTCACCGCCACGAACGCCAATTGCCGGCCTTGCGCCTGCCACTGCACCATTTGCCGGCAGGCCTGGCGCAGCACCCAGGCATCGATTTCGGCAATCAGGCCGGTACGCTCGGCGATCGGGATGAACTCGCCCGGCGGCACCAGGCCGCGCTGCGGATGCTGCCAGCGCACCAACGCTTCGACCCCGACCAGGCTGCCGGTCGCCAGGTCGTGTACCGGCTGGAAAAACACCCGCAGTTCGTCATGCTCCAGTGCGCGGCGCAACTCGCCCGCTGTTTCAACCCGGTGCTGGGCGTGGGCCGTCAGTTCTTCGGTGTACAGCGCATAGCAGGCTCGCCCATTGCCCTTGGCCTTGTACAACGCCGAATCGGCGTTGCGCAGCAACTGTTCGGCACACAAGGCATCGCTGGGGAACAGGCTGATACCGGCACTGACACTGATGAACAACCGATGGCCATCGAACAGGAACGGCTCGCGCATGCGCTCGATGATGCCCTGCGCCAGTTTGCCTGCCTGGCCGACTTGCTGGCAGCCTTCGGCCAGCACGCCGAACTCGTCACCGCCCAGCCGGGCCAAGGTCACACCATTGCCCAATATCTTGCCCAGGCGCTCCCCCACCAGCCTCAGCAACTGGTCACCGATGGTGTGGCCAAGGCCATCGTTGATGCTCTGGAAGTGGTCCAGGTCCAGCAGCAGCAGGGCGCACCCACGCTTGTTGGCCTGCGCCGCGGCCAGGGCCTGCTCGACGCGGTCGTTGAACAGCAAGCGGTTGGGCAGGCCGGTCAGCGGGTCGTGGTGGGCCAGGTAGGCCAGTTCCTGCTCCGAATGCTTGATCGCGCTGATGTCACTGAACACGGCCACGTAATGGCTCAGCTCACCCTCGTCATCGTGAATAGCGCAGATAGTCTGCCACTGCGGGTAGATTTCGCCGCTTTTGCGCCGGTTCCAGATTTCGCCGCTCCACTCGCCCTTTTCAGCCAGGGTGGCGTAGACCTGCTGGTAGAAGGCCTGGCCATGGCGGCCCGACTTGAACTTGCTCGGGCGCTGGCCGATCACCTCGTGCTGCTGGTAACCGGTAATGCGCATGAAGGCACGGTTGACGTGCACGATCAGGCCCTGGCGGTCGGTTACCAGCACCCCTTCCAGGGTACTGTCGAACACCGCGGCGGCCATGCGCAGGCGTTCCCGGTCTTCGCAGCGCAACCGCGCGCCATGGCCGATGAAATGCAGCAGCCGCACCCGGGACAGATAAATCAGCAAGGCACTGCACAGCACCCACACCACCACGTTGATCTGCCGCCCCACGGTCAATGCCAGGGGGTCGTCGGTCATGCTCTGCAGCATCACCTCGGCCAGCACCAGCCAGAGGATCGAGAGCACCACATAGAGCGCGGCCATGCGCAAGGCGTCGCGAACGGAAACAGACATGTCGGGTGGGATAGCCCATTGAAAAGAAAGGGGCATTATAAAGGCTGAAACATGTCGTGACCTCCTGTCTGAACAGTTGACTGGTTTTATTTCCCCACCAAGGGATAATCGACCCTTCCCCCCGCATTTCGAGGGCATTTACATCTATGTGGTACAACGGCCTGCTCGACTTGTCGGCCTGGCAACTGGTCGGCATCACCCTGTTGATGACCCACGTGACCATTGTCAGCGTCACGGTCTACCTGCATCGCTACTCTGCGCACCGAGCCCTTGAGCTCAACGGCGCGCTCAAGCATTTCTTCCGCTTCTGGCTGTGGCTGACCACGGCGCAGAACACCCGCGAGTGGACGGCGGTCCACCGTAAGCACCACGCCAAGTGCGAAACACCCGACGACCCGCACAGCCCCGTGCACAAAGGCCTGAGCACGGTGTTGCGCAAAGGCGCCGAGCTGTATCGCGAAGAGGCCCGCAACCCAGACACCCTGCGCATCTACGGCAAGAACTGCCCTGATGACTGGATCGAGCGCAACCTTTACTCGCGCTACAAACTGGGCGGCATCGCGTTGATGGCCGTGATCGACCTGCTGCTGTTCGGCACCCTCGGTATCACTATCTGGGCGGTCCAGATGATGTGGATCCCGTTCTGGGCTGCCGGTGTCGTCAACGGCCTGGGCCACGCGTTCGGCTACCGCAACTTCGAATGCCGTGACGCGGCCACCAACCTGGTGCCGTGGGGCATCGTGATCGGCGGTGAAGAGCTGCACAACAATCACCACACCTACCCCAATTCAGCCAAGCTGTCGGTCAAGCGCTGGGAGTTCGACATGGGCTGGGCGTGGATCCGCCTGTTCTGCCTGCTGCGCCTGGCCAAGGTGCAGCGTGTGGCGCCGATTGCCCATCGGGTGGAAGGCAAAGGTAGCCTGGACATGGACACCGCCATGGCGATCCTCAACAACCGCTTCCAGATCATGGCCCAGTACCGCAAATTGGTGATCGCCCCACTGGTCAAGCTGGAACTGGCGCGTGTCGACGCCTCGGTGCGCCACCACTTCCGCCGTGCCAAGCGCCTGCTATCCCGTGAAACCAGCCTGCTCGAAGACCGCCACCATGTGCGCATCGAATCGATGCTTGCGCACAGCCAGGCCTTGAAAACCATCTACGAAAAGCGCCTGGCCTTGCAGCAGATCTGGGCCCGCACCAGCGCCAACGGCCATGACATGCTGGCCGCCATCAAGGACTGGGTACACGAAGCCGAAACCAGTGGCATTCAAGCCCTGCGCGACTTCGCGGCACAGCTGAAAACCTATTCCCTGCGCCCGGTCGGCGCCTGATCGCCGTTGATCGGCACGCCCCAGCATGGGGCGTGCCAGCTGGAACTTAACCACCTCGCCCCCACTCAAACCCCGCACATCGCCCGCGTGGCGGGCAGGATGCTGGCCGCACGCTTTCACGTCGAGACTCGCTACGTGCACATGGCCAAGAATATTCCAATGACATCGCCGGGCCCGGTACCACCGGGAGCCGCCCGCACTTTACTGGCGCTCCTTCATGCGCAAGGTGAAGTCGCCCGCCTGAGCGAACGCGAACAGCTGTTCAGCTCGTTGCTCGAGAGTGTCAACGCGGTGCTCTGGGCTTTCGATTGGGAAACACGCGAAGTGCTGTACGTAAGCCCTGCCTACGAGCGCATCTTCGGCCGCCCGGCCAGCCTGGTACTGGCCGACTTCAACGAGTGGCGCGACAGCATCTACCCCGACGACCTGGAATACGCCGAGCGCAGCCTGGCCCAGGTGCTGCTCAAAAGCGCGGTCGAGGACCGCGAGTACCGTATCATCAATGCTGACGGGCAAGTGCGCTGGTTGAGCGACAAGTGCTACATCAACCAGCAGCATGACGGCGACCGCGTGATCATCGTCGGCATTGCCGAAGACATCACTGAGAAAAAGCAGCTGGAAGGCGAGTTGCAGCGCCTGGCCACCATTGACGTGCTGACCCAAAGCAGCAACCGCCGGCACTTCTTCGAATGCGCCCAAGCGGCGTTTGACAGCGCCCGGGAAAACGGCACGCCGTTGGCCTTCCTGTTACTGGACATCGACGACTTCAAACAGATAAACGACAGCTATGGCCACCAGGAAGGCGACCAGGTGCTGCAGCACATCGCCGACAGCGGCAAGGCCGTGTTGCGCCGTGGCGACCTGTTCGGGCGTATTGGCGGCGAGGAGTTCGCGGCAGTCTTCCCAGGGTGCAGTGCCGAGCTGGCCGGGCAGATAGCCGAGCGGCTACAGCGGCAGATTCAGCGTTTGAGCTTCAGCCATGGGGCGCACACCTACGGGGTAACGGTGAGCCAGGGGCTTACCGGGTTGACCGGTGAAGATGTGGCGCTGGACAGCCTGTATGCCCGCGCCGATGCGGCGATGTACCAGGCCAAGCGGCAGGGCAAGAACCAGATCGTGCGCGGTTGAACCCCCTTACGCCTGCCCGGCTCAAGGAACATCGTCGGCTTGTATCGGGCCTTCAGCCGCGGGCTGCGAACTGGTTTCGGGGTTCTCCACCTTGCGCAACCGGGTCAGCTCCGGCAAGCCCATCTTCAGCAAACGCGCTGTCTTGCCACTGGCAATCTTCGCCAGCCCCTGCTCAGCCGGTAGCCGCGCCAACTGCCCGGCCAGGTTCATGGCCAGAATATCGCGCGAGTACACCCCGCCACCGAGTTGATAGATCGCCGCGATCAGCTCGCGTAAAGCCAACGGCAAGCGCCAGCGGGTGCGCAGCGCCGAGCCGAAAGCGGCACCGAACTCGTTGAGCGACAACTGGACCTTGTCTTCGTCCAGCTCGCCACCCGCCAGGCGCCATTCCTGCAGGCAGCGCAGCACCGCCAGGTCACCCAGGCAATGCAGCAACCCCGCGCAATAGCAAAGCCCTTCGTCCAGCGCCAGCAGGCGCGCCAGCGTACGGCCATATTCGGCGGTGTGCAGGGACAAGTCCCAGTACTGCGCCGCATGCTGCGCCAGCAAGGGGTCGCTGAGGCGGGCGCTGCGCTTGAGGGTCATGCCCAGAATCAGGTTCATGCTTTGTGTGCTGCCTAGCTTGTTCAGGGCTTGCAGCAGGGTTTGCACCGGTGCTTCACGGTGCAGGGCTGCGCTGTTGGCAGCCGCTATCAGCACCGCGGTCACTTGCGGGTCACGGCAGACTTCTTCTTCCAGCACCTTCAGGTTCAGGCCTTCAGGGTTCAGGGCTCGCTTGATCGCCACCTGCAAGTCGGCCAGCAGCGGCCCGCCATCGGCAGTAGCCCGGCGCTGTTCGAGGTAAGCGCGCAGGCTGGCACCGGGCTGCAAGGGCGGCACCGGGCAGGCGATTTCTTCGCCCACGCCCAGCAGCAACTGTTCCAGGCGCTTGCGCAGGTTACCCAGGTTCAGGGGCTTGCTCAGGTACGCCGTGGGGTGCAGCGGCAGGGCTTCGCGCACACTTGCACTGTCGCTGCGGTTGCTCATGAGGATGAACGGCAACCCCGACCCTTTGGCGCGGACTTTGCGCAGCAGGTCGAGGCCGTCGATGCCAGCCAGCTCACGTGCAGCAATGATCAGGTCCGGCTTGGCGGCCAGGGCGCTGAGCGCCTGCGAGCCGTCGGCGCAGACCTGAAGGCGGGCATCGCAGCGAACGCTCAGCAGCATCTCGCTGAGCATGTCGCGTACCCACGGGTCGCCTTCGACGATCAGTACGCTCGGTGGGGTGGGCTCTGCAGCGTTCATCGCCAACTACTCCTGTAAATCCTTGCCTCAGCCTTTTACAACGTGCTGGGCGCATCATCCAACAACCATAGCCTCCGACGCATCACCGGGCATAAAAAAACCCGCCGAGGCGGGTTTTTTCTGAAGCGCATCACATCAGGCAAGTTCAGCGAAGCACTCTTCGATGATGGCCAGGCCTTTGTCCAGCAGCGCGTCTTCGGCGGTCAGCGGAACCAGAATCCGCAGAACGTTGCCGTAGGTGCCGCAAGACAGCAGTATCAGGCCTTTTTCGCGGGCTTTGGCCACAACCTGGCCAACAGCAGCAGCGTCAGGGGTGTGGGTGCCTTTCTGGAAGACCTCGACGGCAATCATCGAACCCAGGCCACGAACGTCGCCGATGATCGGGTGCTTCTTCTGGATTTCACGCAGGCCGGTGGTCAGGCGCTCACCTACTGCCTTGCTGCGGTCCAGCAGTTTCTCTTCTTCGAACACTTCGATCACGGCCAGGGCTGCGGCGCAAGCGATCGGCGAGCCGGCGTAGGTGCCGCCCAGGCCGCCCGGAGCGATAGCGTCCATGTACTCGGCCTTGCCGCATACACCGGCCAGCGGGAAGCCGCCGGCGATGGACTTGGCAAAGGTGGTCAGGTCAGGCGCAACGCCCATCTGCTCCATGGCGAAGAAGGTGCCGGTGCGGCCAGCGCCGGTCTGCACTTCGTCGGCGATCAGCAGGATGCCGTGCTGGTCGCACAGGGCGCGCAGGCGCTTCATCAGCTCTTTAGGCGCTGGCAGGAAGCCGCCTTCGCCTTGTACAGGCTCCAGGATGATTGCAGCGATGTCGCGTGGCTCTGCGTCGTTCTTGAAGATGCGCTCGACCGAGGCGATGGCGTCGTCAACGCTGACACCGTGCAGCTCGCTCGGGAACAGGGCGCGGAAGATGCCGCCTGGCATCAGGCCCATGCCTGCGGAGTACGGCACGACCTTGCCGGTCAGGCCCAGAGTCATCATGGTGCGGCCGTGGTAGCCGCCGGTGAAGGCGATAACGCCGGCACGGCCAGTGGCGGCACGGGCGATTTTCACGGCGTTTTCAACGGCTTCGGAGCCGGTGGTGACCAGCAGGGTCTTCTTGTCGAAGTCGCCTGGAACCAGCTTGTTGATCTTTTCGCACAGCTCGACGTAAGGCTCGTAGGCCAACACCTGGAAGCAGGTGTGGCTGACCTTGGTCAGCTGCTCTTGCACGGCTGCAACCACTTTCGGGTGCAGGTGGCCGGTGTTCAGCACTGCGATGCCGCCGGCGAAGTCGATCAGTTCGCGGCCTTCAACGTCGATCACGGTCGAGTTCTTCGCGCTGTCGACGAAGATCGGGTGAATCTGGCCAACGCCACGCGGGACGGCAGCTACACGACGTTGCATCAAGGATTCGTTGGTCTTGCTCATAATGCCCTCATTGCGCCGACAGTAATGGCGCTTTTATTCGGGGGTGGCTGGGAGTGCTCGCGAACAGTATTCGTTGATCGACTGCCACAAGCGCCCTGGCCACCAGGTACTGCAATGTAAAAAAGGCCAGCGAGACGTCGCTCTCGCGCCCCGCTGGCAGAGGTAAAGCCGTTACCGTGCGATCAAACGCTGATGCACAGGTATTTGATTTCGAGGTAGTCCTCGATACCGTACTTGGAACCTTCGCGGCCCAGGCCAGAAGCCTTGATGCCACCGAATGGCGCCACTTCGTTGGAAATCAGGCCGGTGTTGATACCCACCATGCCGTACTCCAGGGCTTCGGCAACACGGAACACACGGCTCATGTCGCGGGCGTAGAAGTACGAAGCCAGGCCGAATTCGGTGTCGTTGGACATGGCGATGACTTCGGCTTCGTCCTGGAAGCGGAACAGCGGCGCCAGTGGGCCGAAGGTCTCTTCCTTGGCGACAGCAGCAGTTTTCGGTACATCAACCAGGATGGTCGGCTCGAAGAAGTTGCCTTCGATCAGCTTGCCGCCGGACAGCACCTTGGCGCCTTTGGAAACGGCGTCTTCGATGTGCTCCTGAACCTTGGCGACAGCCTTGCCGTCGATCAGCGGGCCAGTGGTGGTGCCATCTTCCAGGCCGTTACCGATCTTCAGCTTGGCCACCGCAGCCGCCAGCTTCTCGGCGAACGCGTCGTAGACGCCGTCCTGCACGTAGATACGGTTGGCGCAGACACAGGTCTGGCCGTTGTTACGGTACTTGGAGATGATCGCGCCCTCGACCGCCTTGTCCAGGTCGGCGTCGTCGAACACGATGAACGGGGCGTTGCCGCCCAGCTCCAGGGAAACCTTCTTGATGTCCTTGGCGCATTCTTCCATCAGCTGGCGACCGATTTCGGTCGAGCCGGTGAAGGAGAGCTTGCGTACCAGGGAGTTGCCGGTCAGTTCACCGCCCACTTCACCAGCGCTGCCGGTAACCACGCTCAGCACGCCAGCCGGGATACCGGCACGGTGGGCCAGTTCGACCAGGGCCAGGGCGGAGTACGGAGTTTGCGAAGCAGGCTTGAGCACCATGGTGCAGCCAGCGGCCAGGGCCGGGCCGGCTTTACGGGTGATCATGGCAGCCGGGAAGTTCCACGGGGTGATGGCCGCGGTTACGCCGATTGGCTGCTTGATGACGATCAGGCGCTTGTCTGGCTGGTGGCCCGGAATGGTGTCGCCATAGACACGCTTGGCTTCTTCGGCGAACCACTCGATGAACGAGGCGGCGTAGGCGATTTCGCCCTTGGCTTCGGCCAGTGGCTTGCCTTGTTCGGTGGTCATCAGGCGAGCCAGGTCGTCCTGGTTCTCGATCATCAGTTCGAACCAGCGACGCAGCTTGGTCGAGCGCTCTTTGGCGGTCAGGGCACGCCAGGCCGGCAGGGCCTTGTCGGCAGCTTCGATGGCGCGGCGGGTTTCCGCGGTGCCCATCTTAGGCACGGTACCGATGACTTCACCGGTGGCCGGGTTGGTCACCTTGATGGTCTGGCCATTGTCCGCATCCAGCCACTCACCGTTGATGTAGGCTTGCTGGCGGAACAACTGAGCGTCTTTGAGCTGCATGTCGGCTTCCCGAATTGTTGATTGTTGAAAAGCGCCCAAGGCAGGGCATCGAGCGTTTGAAATCTCAAACGAATGCTAAGCGGCTGCTGGGGTGTTGGACAATAGGCTGTTCGAAAAAAAGAACGAATGGTTGAACAGCCTGGCGGAAAAGTCATCATCTGCGTACTGGCAACCGGCCCTTTCGCGGGCACGCCCGCTCCCACTGGTCGGAAGCGGCTTCAGCCGCGAACCGGCCGGCACAGGCAACCGGGAAAAAAGGCTACAGATCAAGGCGATGGACGCGACCGGCGCAGATGGGTATCATGCGTGCGCGTTGCACTCGTAGCTCAGCTGGATAGAGTATTGCCCTCCGAAGGCAGGGGTCGTGGGTTCGAATCCCGCCGAGTGCGCCATATCAAAAAGCCCTGGGCCTGTGCCCGGGGCTTTTTCATTTGTGCGACATGTCGCGTTTCTGGCACTCCCGTGCCACTGGCCATTGATGTTAGCGTGGGCGTCCTCCCGTTGCTCCAACGGGTACCCCATAACAATCCATGGCGAAGGAATGCGCGCAACCATGCACCTGAAAAAACTCACCGCCACCACCCTGTTGCTGGCCAGCATCGGCCTGTTCACCCAACCGGCCCAGGCCAACCTCACTCAGCAACAGGCCGCGGCAATCGTCAAAACCTTCGACGGCAGCGACCCGCGTGACTTCAAGCAGTTCCTCGGCAAGCTCAAAGGCAGTGACCTGGCCAAGGCCGATAACCTTGAGGCGACACTGCAGGCCTACCTGAACGGCAAACCGCTGGCCGCCGGGCAACAGGACGAGATCAACCGCCTGCTTGGTCTGTATACCCGCATCAAGTACGGCAAGGCTGCCACTGAAACCCTGCGCGAACTGGTGGCTATTCCAACCTACAACGTCGAGGGTACGCCGCAGTACGAAAACCCGGCGTTCCTGAAAATCGCCGACAAGATCAAAGCACTGGCCGACAGTTTCGGCCTGGCGTTCCGCAACATCGATAACCGGGTTTACGAAATTTCGCTCGGCAGCGGCAAGGAAGTGATCGGCATCCATGCCCACGCCGATGTGGTGCCGGTCAATCCGGACAACTGGAAGCTGGACGACGGCACCCGCCTGGACCCGTTCAAGGTCACCCTGGTTGGCGACCGCATGTATGGCCGCGGCACCGAAGACGACAAGAACGGCATCGTTGTCGCGATGTATGCGTTGAAAGTGGCCAAGGACGAGAACCTGCCACTGGCCCGGCAATTCAAGCTGCTGATCGACACGACGGAAGAAACCAGTGGGGATGCGATCCCCTATTACTTCGAGCGCAACCCTACGCCTGATTACAACCTGGCGCTGGATGGCGGCTACCCGGTGGTCATTGCCGAAAAGGGCTACGGTACGATCATGGCCAGCTTCAGCAAACGCCCGGCCACGGGTGAAGGTGCTGAAATCATCAACCTGACAGGCGGGCTGGCCACCAACCAGATCCCCACCACCTCGGTCGCAACCCTGGCCACCGACAACCCGGCAGCACTCGCCAACCAACTGCAGCGAGCCGGCGCCGGGTATGTAAAGCAGCACGGTGGTGACTTCAGCATCGACGCCAAGGCCGACGGCAAGCAGGTGGTGCTGACAGTAACCGGGGTTTCCGCGCATTCCTCGGAGCCGGAGTCCGGGGTAAACCCGGTTGCGCGCATGCTCGACTTCCTTGCTGGCCTGGGCCAGCAGGTACCGCTCAAGCACAACCAATTCACCGACGCCGCCCGCTACGCTGCCGACAACTGGGGCCTGGACTACTTGGGCAACAAGCTGGGCGTGGCCTTCAAAGACCCGTTCATGGGCCCGCTGACCGCGTCGTTGACCTATGTAGGGGTGGACGAAAAAGGCTTGAAACTGGCGGTGAACCTGCGCATTCCCAAGGGCAAGCCGCTTGCCACGATCAAGGACGAACTGGCCACCAGACTGGACAAATGGACCCGGCAGAGCCGCACCTCGGTAGCCTTCGACTACAGCCTGGACGAACCGATGTATCGCAACCCCGAGGGCGAGTGGGTGAAGGCTCTGCTGGCAGTGGCCAGCGAGAACCTGGGCATGAAGCATGAGTTCGGCACCTCGGCGGGTGCCACGTCGGTACACGACCTGCCCAACGGCGTGCAGTTCGGCCTGGCCATGCCAGACGTGAAGTACACCGGGCACAACGACAACGAGTTCAAGACGGTAGAGCAGTTCATGCTGGACCTGCAGGTCGTCAGCGAAATGGTCGCGCGGATCGGGCAAATGCCGAAGCTCTGATCGGCTGCACCGGTAAAGCCGCTCCCATAGGGTGCATCACAGGCTCTGAGGCCAATGACACACCTGTGGGAGCGGCTTTAGCCGCGAAGAGGCCCGCATAGGCGAACACCGATGACGTTTTTCAATCGACTCCATGCCGTTTCCTGCATTGCCGTGCAGAGCGCCGTACCGGATGCTTTAGTTACACCGAGACAGCGCTTTTCCACCCGCAGAGGCCCGTATGAAGACCGTCGAACAAATCCTCAAGACCAAGTCCCAGCACCAGACCGTGTATACCATCGGCCCGGATGACTCGGTGCTCGACGCCCTGAAAATGCTGGCGGAGAAAAACATCGGTGCACTGCCGGTAGTCGAGGGCAAGCAGGTGGTGGGTATCGTCAGTGAGCGCGACTATGCACGCAAGCTGGTGCTCAAGGGCCGCTCTTCTGCCGCCACCCCGGTACGGGAAATCATGAGTGCACCAGTGGTCACGGTCGAGCCCAGGCAGAACCTCGAGTACTGCATGAACCTGATGACCGACCGTCACCTGCGCCACTTGCCGGTCGTGAGCAATGGCGAGCTGCTAGGGCTGTTGTCGATCGGCGACCTGGTGAAGGAAACCATTGCCGAGCAAGCCAGCCTGATCAAGCAGCTGGAGCAATACATCCGCGGCGAATAAGCGCTTTCAGTGATAGCCGCGCTCCAGTTCGTCCAGTTGGTGGTCAAAACTGCGCAGGCGCGCCGACCAGGTGTAGACCAGCACTTCGAGGTCGCGATTGAGCACAGCGGTATTGCCATGCCCGCTTTGCGTGGGTTCGCCCAGGTCCAGCTGGTAGCGCTCGCGGGCCATGGCCTGGGCCACGCTGGACAGGTCGCGGGCGTTGGCCAGCCAATGATGATGGTGGTCGTGGATCTCGCGGTCGAGCACCCGGCACTGGCGCTTCAGCGCATCAAGGCTTTGCTCCAGCGGGGTGCCCTTGAGTTCGCCCATGACCTCTTCGAAAGTGCGCCCCGAATGCCAGTAGCTGCCCCAGAAATAACGATCGAAGACCGTTTCGACGCGGCGTAGCGCAACTTTGGTGTTCCAGATCGTCAGCAACGTGCGCCCCTGTATCACTTCGCGCTTGTTCAGGTGCAACTGCTGCCAGGCGACCCAGGCCAGCGCCACCACGGCGACAGCCACGGTGACGGCGGCGGCGGCGTAGAGGAACTGCACCGCCTGGTTCAGTTGATGCGCCTGCCTGATGCCGTAGAAGTAGCTGGCCGTCAGAATGCCCAGGATGGAAACGGAGCACCAGAAACCTGATACGTAGGGATCTTTCATCGCGCTATCCCCGATTGTTTTCCTGAGCATAGCAACGGCCATTCACTCGTCAGGTGCCGCTCGGCGCTTTATTTTTTCTGGGGGTGAAGCGCCTCGTTGAGTTGGTCGATCATCGGGATCCAGTCGTCATCGGCGATGTATTTTTCTTTCAGGAACGCGCGCTGCGAATCGCTCCAGAAAGGCGCATCGACCAGTTTGACATCGTCCTCGAGCGGTGAGTGTGTCGTGATAAAGCGGTCGATTTCGACCGGGTCGTCAGACAGCCCCAACTGTTTGAAGATTTCCGACAAAGGATGAATCGGCTTGTCCATGTTTCCTCCTCGGTGCCGGGGCGTGCATCGAAGCTGCCGGCCCGGCATGGGTTGAGAGCACCAGTTGCAAGTTCGGCTCCATGCTCATGTGAAACGGATGATCGTGATCATCCGCCCCCTGATAGACAGCACCCCGACGGACAAGACTCGATCGAACCTGCATTTATCGCAGCGCGCCTGTCAGACGGGTGCGCGGCGCAAGGTCGCCAGGAACGCCGCCGCACCAATGAACAACCCGGCAAACGTGCGGTTCAAGCGCTTCTGCTGCCTGGGAGTACGCAACAGGCGTAATACCCGTGCGGCCAAGCCGGTGTAGCCCGCCATTACCAACAGGTCGACACTGACCATGGTCAGGGTGATTGCCACATACTGCGGCAGCAGCGGTGCATGCGGGTTGATGAACTGCGGCAGCACCGCAAGCATGAACACCAGCGCCTTGGGGTTGCTGACGTTGACCAGGAAACCGCGGAACATCAGGCTCAACGGCCTGCCGATGGGGCGCACGCCCGACTCATCGGTCATGTCCATTGGCAGCGCACGCCATTGCTTGTACGCCAGGTAAACGAGGTAAGCGACGCCAAACCACTTGATGAACTGGAACGCCGTGGCCGAGGCGGCCAACACGGCGCCCACGCCGGCGGCGATGATGGCGATTTGCAAAATCAGGCCCAGTTGCAGGCCCAGGGCATTCCAGTAACCGCGCCAGAAGCCGTATTGCAGGCCACTGGACATCGAGGCAATCGCCCCGGCGCCAGGGGAAAGGCTGATCACCCAGCAGGCGGCAAAAAAGCCCAACCATACTTCCATCGACATCACACACCTCGCTCGCACTAATGTTGCAAAAGATTAAGCTAAGGTGTTGGTGAAAATATGACCAGCAAATTTTGCAGAATTCAGCGTGCTTATGCGGGCCATGTCAGTCCGCCTCGAGCAACACGTCCTTGTGCATGGCCTGCACTTCGGCCCCGCGCCAGCGCCGCACCGACTTCTGGAAGAACTGGCTGTTCGGCACCTGCACCAATGCCCCGCCCGCCTCGGGCACTTCCAGGAGGGTAGTGAACAGCAGGTTGATGGCGATTACCCGGCCCTTTACGCCCGGCTTGTCGAGGGTGTCGACCAGCTCGACCACATCACCAATACGAAACGGCCCGACCGTGAAGATCAGCACCGCGCACAGCAGGTTGGACAGTACGCTCCACATGGCGAAGAACGCCACCGCCGCCACCGCCACGAAACCGGACAGGGCCGTCCACAGCACCGTTGCCGAAACCCCCAGGCGCTCCAGCACGAACAGCAGCGCGCTGCCCATGATCAACCAGCGCAGGCCACCGCGCACGGGCACCAGCAACTCCGGTGGCAAGGGGTAGCGCTGGCCCAGGCGGCTGAGGCCACGGGCCACGATGCGCTGCAGGACAAAAGCCACCGCCAGGATAAGGAGGATCTGCAAGCCCAGCCATAAGGTGTCCATCCACTGCCCAGGCAGCAACCCACGCAGCTCCTCCATCAGGACAGCGCCTCAAGCTCGGCTTGCATGCTTTCGAGGGTTTCCAGTGCTTCCATCCAGCCCTCTTCCAGCTCCCCTTCACGTTGCTTGAGCTTGGTCTGGCGCGCCAGCAGGTCACGCAATTGGTCCTTGCGCGCCGCGTCGTAAAGCCCAGCGTCGCCCAGCGCCGTCTCGATTTCGGCCAACTGCGCGTGCACCTGATTGAGCTCGGCTTCCAACTTGTCAGCGGCCTTCTTGTGCGGGGCCAATTGCTGGCGCAAGGCCGCGGCGGCCTGGCGCTGGGCTTTCTTGTCGGTCTTGTCCGGGTTGACCGGTGCAGTACTGGCCGGCGCGCTGCGCTGGCGATACTCGACCAGCCAACGGCTGTAGTCGTCCAGGTCACCGTCGAAGGTGTCGACCTTGCCGTCAGCGACCAGCAGGAAGTCGTCGGTGGTGCTCTTGAGCAGGTGACGGTCGTGGGATACCACTACCACGGCGCCGGCGAACTCCTGCAAGGCCATGGTCAGCGCCAGGCGCATTTCCAGGTCGAGGTGGTTGGTGGGTTCGTCGAGCAGCAGCAGGTTCGGCCGTTCCCAGGCGATCAGCGCCAGCGCCAGCCGTGCCTTCTCGCCACCGGAGAAGTTCACCACCGGCTCGTCGCAACGGGCGCCATGGAAATCGAAGCCTCCCAGGAAGTCGCGCAGGGTCTGCTCGCGCTCGGCGGGGGCAATGCGCTGCAAGTGCAGCAGCGGGCTGGCCTTGTCGTCCAGCGAGTCCAGCTGGTGCTGGGCAAAATAACCCACGGCCAGGTTCTCGCCGCGGACCAGCCGGCCGGACAACGGCGCCAGCTCACCGGCAAGGTTCTTGATCAGCGTCGACTTGCCTGCGCCATTCGGGCCGAGCAGGCCAATACGCGCGCCCGGGGTGAGTTGCAGCTTGACCTTGTCGAGGATGGCTTTGTCGCCATACCCCAGGCGGCCTTCGGACATGCTCAACAGCGGGCTGGAGATTTTCTGCGACTCGCGGAAGACGAAGTCAAATGGCGAATCGACGTGCGCCGCCGACAGCTCCTCCATGCGCTCCAGGGCCTTGATCCGGCTCTGCGCCTGGCGCGCCTTGGTGGCCTGGGCCTTGAAGCGGGCGATGTACTTTTCCATGTGCGCGCGCTGCGCCTGCTGCTTCTCGTAGGCCTGTTGCTGTTGCGCCAGGCGTTCGGCACGGGTGCGCTCGAAGGCGGTATAGCCGCCCTTGTAGAGGTTCAGCTTGCGCTGCTCTACATGCAGCACATGGTCGACCACCGCATCGAGGAAGTCACGATCGTGGGAAATCAGCAGCAGCGTGCCAGGGTAGCCCTTGAGCCAGTCTTCCAGCCACAGAATGGCGTCGAGGTCCAGGTGGTTGGTGGGCTCGTCGAGCAGCAGCAGGTCGGACGGGCACATCAGCGCCTGGGCCAGGTTGAGGCGCATACGCCAGCCGCCAGAGAAGTCACCGACTCGGCGGTCCATCTGCTCGTTGGTAAAGCCCAGGCCGGCCAGCAGCTTGCGGGCGCGAGCGTCGGCGGTGTAGCCGTCAGCGCTTTCCAGCTCACTGTGCAGGCGCGCCAGGGCGGTGCCGTCGTGCGCTTGCTCGGCAGCCGCCAATTCGGCCTGGACCTTGCGCAGGCGCACGTCACCGTCGAGCACATAGTCCACGGCCAGGCGATCGAGGGTATCAACCTCCTGGCGCATGTGGGCGATGCGCCAGTCGCCGGGCAGCTGGCAGTCGCCGGCATCGGGCGACAGCTCACCGCGCAGCAAGGCGAACAGGCTGGATTTGCCGGCACCGTTGGCGCCAATAAGACCGGCCTTGTGACCGGCGTGCAGGGTCATCTCGGCGCCTTCTAGCAAGCGCTGCGGACCACGCTGTAAAGTGAGGTTGGATAGTCTGATCATGATGGTCGCGGAGTCTACCAGCTTCCTCGGCCCATAGCGCGAGTGGAACCATGCACACCGACCTGTGGAATCACGCCCTGGCCTTGTACGCCAGGCCTGGCGTAGAAGCCGCCTGCCTTGAACTGCAAACACTGGGTGGCGATGTCTGCCTGCTGCTGTGCGCCACGTGGTTGCAGGCGCGTGGGGTTGCCGTGACGGACCAGCGCGCGCAGGCATTGCACGGCATTGCCGACCCCTGGCAACGGACAGTGGTCACCCCGCTACGCGACCTGCGCCAGCAATGGCGCGCGGCAGCACAGCTGGATAGCCGGCTGGCACTTGTGCGCGAGCAAGTGAAAGGGTTGGAATTACAGGCAGAAAGAGCGTTGCTGGAACGCTTGCAAGAACGTGCCCAGCAGTGGCCCGCGGACTCTGCTGAGCCCACGGGCGACTGGCTGGCCCGGCTGGTGCCGGACCAGGGCCGACAACATGACGCGTTGCTGCAGCTACGCGCCGCGGCTGCAGCGCTTCAGGACGCCGAAGACGGTGCCTGAGCAGGCGTGCTGGCCGGCGCCGATGGCGCTACCGAAGTGGCCGAGTTGGCATCAGCGGCCGGAGTGCTGGGGGCAGGTGTAGCCGGTTTGGCAGCGGCTGGCTTGCTGGCGGCAGGCTTGGCAGCCGGTTTCGCCGCGGTACGTGCTGGCGCCTTGGCTGCAGCTGGCTTGGCCGCAGGTTTAGCGGCGGCTGTTGCTTTGGCGGCTGGCTTGGCTGCGGGTTTTGCGGCGGCAGTGGCCTTGGCGGCTGGCTTGGACGCAGGTTTTGCGGCGGCAGTGGCCTTGGCGGCCGGCTTGGGCGCAGGTTTTGCGGCGGCAGTGGCCTTGGCGGCTGGCTTGGCCGCAGGTTTAGCGGCGGCAGTGGCCTTGGCGGCTGGCTTGGCCGCAGGTTTCGCGGCAGCAGTGGCCTTGGCGGCTGGCTTGGCCGCAGGTTTCGCGGCAGCAGTGGCCTTGGCGGCTGGCTTGGGCGCAGGTTTTGCGGCGGCGGTGGCTTTAGCTGCTGGCTTGGCTGCGGTAGTGGCTCGACCGGCTGGCTTGGTCGCCGGTTTGGCAACAGCTGGCTTGGCCGTTTTGGCTGCACGCTGGTCAAGGGCCTTGGTCGCGGCTTCACGCACTTTGCCTACACCTTGGGCCAACTTGATGCTGTCTTGGGCATCGCGCTTGAGTTGCTGAATGTAGGCGCGCGTCTGGGTTTGACGCTCCTTGAGGGAGTCCAGCAGTTCTTCAAGTTCAGCGCTGGCTTTTTGCGCTTTGGTCTGTGCCTTGGCTTTACCGGCCTTGGCTGCACCTTGCAGTTTCAAGCGAGCGTTGTGCAGTTTTTCCTGCGCTTTGCCACGCTGCTTTTCCAACTTTGCCAGCAGTTTTTCCGCATCAGCCAGCGCTTGCGAGCAGGCTTCTTCCAAATGTTCGAGCAAGCTACCCGAAAGTTGCTGGAGCAGGTGTAACGGCGTACTTACTGGCTTCTTTTTGGCCGACATGGTTTACCTCCTGGCTGACGAGAGTGCGGCTCATACTATGCTTCTGCTGCTACCGCCGCTAGGGCATGTTGACCGTAATAGTTACGCCGCGTTGCATGCCTGGGCAACGTTGTAAGCTTGCAGCTGCGGGTAAGTGTAGATGCTGGACAAAGCCTTGCCGCGCCGCTGCCCTGTTGCGACTCAAAGCCGCGCCCACGCAAAGCCGCGAAAAAGCCAATACACCTATTCAACACTGGCATACTTCCACGCTCATTGGCGCAGGAACTGACCATGCCTCGATTTCTTGTTTTAGGTTTATGCCTGCTGGCGCCCCTCGCCCTGGCCGACAGTGATGAACGCGATCTCGCCTACAGCCTTGGGGCCAGCCTGGGCGAGCGGCTGCGCCAGGACATGCCGGGCCTGCAACTGGATGCCTTGGTCGATGGCTTGCGCCAGGCCTACCAAGGGCAGCCGCTGAAGCTCGACAAGGCACGCATGCAGGCCGTGCTGCAGCAGCATGATGCACAGGAAAGCGATGACCAGGCGCAAAAGCAGCAAGCGGCGGAAAAACGCTTCATGGCCAATGAGCGGGGGCGTTTTGGCGTGCATGAGTTGCCAGAGGGCGTGCTTTACAACGAGCTGCAGGCAGGAAGTGGCGCGCAGCCGAAAGCCGGTGGCAAAGTGCAGGTGCGCTACGTAGGCAGGTTGCCGGACGGCTCGGTATTCGACCAGAACCAGACGCCACAGTGGTTCAGCCTGGGTTCGGTGATCGAGGGGTGGCAGGTAGCGTTGCCGCAGATGCACGTCGGCGCCAAGTGGCGCCTTGTCATTCCATCCGCACAAGCCTATGGGGCCGAGGGCGCAGGCGACTTGATTCCACCCTATACCCCCTTGGTATTCGAGATCGAACTGCTGGGGGTTGGCGACTGACGCCAACCATCAGGCCTGTACCGCGCCCTCTTCCTTGTGCGCGTTGTGCAGCACTTCGATCAGGCAGTCTTCCAGTTCGAAGCGCTCATGCAGCAAGCCACCGAGCTTGCCCAGTTTTTCGGCAAAGCGCTCTGTGTCCTTGCACTCAGCTTTCGCACAATGGTCGTTGAAAGCCAACGCGATCTGCGTGATGTCATTGATGCGTGGGTTGATCTCTTCGGCCAGCTTCAGTGCCTTCTCGTCACCGAAAGCCTTGGCTTCCCTGACCAGCTGCTCGCAGACCTCGAAGTGCCACGCCGAACAGTAGTCCACGAGCAGACCACAGAAATCCCCGTTCGTATCCTTGTCGGCGAAGGCCAGCTCTTGGGCGCGCAACGCGCGGAAAGAATGCACCAACTCCTCGCGCGCCTTAAGCCAACGATCAATAAGTTCGTGAACCCCACCCCAGCGTTCCTGAGCGTTCTGACAACTATCGAGCATGGCGATCTCTTCCCTTCTGGGTAGATGCCGCTGCACCTCGCGCTGCGAAGGCGCGCACAAAGGTGATATCAGCAGGACGGCATCGAGCAGTTGTGTTTTGAGTATCCGTGCTGCGAGATTATTCCCGCACGTGTTGCCCTTCAAGGTACGCAGTGGACAAACTTCATACAAGTGTTTAATACCGTGTTACATGGCCATTGGTCATTCTGATGACCCAACCTTGCGCCAGGTCAAGCGCCTGCCAGGGTGCGGAAACGATACGCCAGCAGGCAGCTCGCGGGCAGCGCCGCCAGCAGCAGGAAAGCCAACAGGCTCCACTCGGGAACGGTCAGGTCGAGAAAACTCCAGCTCAGCGCGCTGCACTCCGGGCCGCCGAATAGCAGTTGCCGGGCCGCCTCCACCCAACCCTGCTCGAACACACGCCCGATCGGCAGCGGGCATGCATCTACAACCCTTTCAGCACCCTGCAGCCAGACCTGCCGCGCGGCCAGGGCCGCCCCGCCCAGTGAGCAGGCCAACGTCGCCCATGCGTAACGCCGCAGGCCACGTGCACGCGGTGCCTGCAGCACGCTCGCCAGGCTCAGCAGGGCATACAGGGCTAGCAGCAACCGCTGGCTCAAGCGCAACGGGCATGGCACCAGCCCAAGCATGTTATCCAACTGAAAGGACGCAGCCAGCACCGCCAGTGCGGCCAGGCAAGCAGGAAGAAACAAGGTGCGCAAACGGGCCAGCAGCATGGGTGGTGAAGGTCCCGGGATGAGAGTGTGGCCTGGAACGGTAGAGGAAAGACGGGCTTTGTTTCAAGGCGCTACAGCAACGACAAGTCGCTGAAACGCGTAAGAAATTTCCGTCTATTCGATAGGAGGCGACTGAGGACTGGGAATGCATATTCAGCATGCAACGGAAGATAAATCACCAGCCCCCAAAGCCCGCGCCTTGCCGCGGGCTTTGCGGTAGGTCAGGCGCGTACGCCTTCTGGCAGCGGCAACGCCAGCAGGCGTTCGTCGAGCAGGCCAAGGCCCTCCTGGAACAGTTGGTTGCTGCGCTCCGTCTCACCCAGGCCGGCGAGCAGGCGCGCCAGTTCGGCGCAAGCCTCGGGGTTGCGCTCCATGCGCAGGCTGCTTTCGAGGTAATCGCGTGCCTTGCCCCACAGACGGTTCTGCAGGCTGAGGCGGCCAAGGGTGAGCAACAGGCTGGCATCTTGCGGGTGGTCTTTGAGCCAGCCTTCGGCGGTTTGCAACTGGCGTACCGGGTCATCGCCACGCACCAGGCCATACAGGCGAGCCAGATGGCTTTCGTAGTTCCGCTTGAGAGCCGTGCGCAATGCCTGTTCGGCATCACTCTCGGCACCTACCTGGCGTAGCTGTTCAGCGTAGGCCAGCACGAGTTGCGGCTCCTGACGCTGGGCGGCAGTCAGTTGCTGCCAGGCGCGCTCCAGGGCCTGCCGTGCACTTTGCGCGTCCTCGCCACGGGTTGTGGCCAGGCTCAGGTTCTGGCCCCAGGCGCGCTGCTCGAGGGCAGCAAGCTCGGCGGCCGGTAGAACCTTGCCCTTGCGCAGGTCGGGCAACAGGCGAATCAAGGCGGACCAGTCACCGCGCTCCAGGTACAGGCGCTGCAACAGCCGCAGGACCTGGCTGTTGTGCGGGTGGCGCTCCTGCATGGCCAGCAAGGTCTCCAGCGCGCCATCGCTTTCACCCCGGTCCATCTGCAGTTGGGCATGGGTCAGGGCAATGGCCAGTTCTGCCTGTGGCTGGCGCTCCAGGGCACGCTCCAGCAAGTTGTCGCTGTCTTGGCTGCGACCTTGCTCGTTGGCGGCACGCGCTGCACCGAGGTAGTACAGCAGGGGGTGGCGCTCGGCCTCCGCGGCACGGTGCAAATGGCGCTGGGCGCTGGCCCAGCGACCCTCGGCCAGGTCCAGCTGGCCCTGTTCGATTGCCAGGCGAATACGCCGGCGGCGGTTGCGCCGCGACCAAGGGTTGACCACGCCGCTGGAGGTCAGCAACAGCCCCACCAGGTAGCGCAGCAACCACAACACCAGAACGACCGCCAGCAGCCCACCCAGCGCCGCCCACAGCCCCGATTGATAACGGAAACCACCGTAGGAAACCAGTACGTAACCGCTGTGCTTGGCGACGGCGACACCCAGCGCAGCAGCGACCACGATGGCCAGTACGGCCAGCAGGTAGACTCGCTTCATGGCTTGCCCCCCTCGGCCTCGGCCGGCAGATGGCGGCGCTGAATGTAGGCCTGCACGGCTGCCAGGCTTTCGCTGAGGTCAGGGGTGACCACCGACACTGGCTGCTCGGCCAAGGCATTCAGGCTGTCGAGCATGGCCTTGCTTTGCGGGTTGTCGGCATTGAAGTTGGCCAGCAGCACGCTGCGGGCATCATCCAGCGCCTGGGTATAGACCTTCGCGTCGCCATTGAGCGCCGCCCACTGGGCCTGCTCGATGGTCAGGCTCAATGCCAGGCGCAACTGGTTGAGTTGCTGCCCGGCCAGCAATGGGCGCACGTTTTCGTCGGCATTGAAGTCAACCTGGAAATACTTGGAGATTTCCGCCCACCACTGCGACAGGCGGCTGACACCGTCGCCATCGGCGGTCAAGGCGCCGAGGGCATCGGCATTGCTGTCGAACTCCGGCGACTGCGCGCTCAGTTGCTGGACCAAGTCACGCTGCGCAGCCAGCTTCAGGAACAGGCCCGTGCGGTCTGGTTGCTGGGTGCTGTTGAGCGTGGCCAGGCTGCGGTTCAGTTGCTCGCGAGCGGCAAAGGCACCTGGGTCGCTCTGCTCGCGCAGGATCTCGTCGGCACCTTCGACCAGGGCCTTGGCGCTGGTGATGTCCTGCAAGGCCGACAGGCGCAGGGTAGCAAGGCGCAGCAGGTGCTCGGCTTCTGCCAGGCGCCACTCCTTGCGGCTTTCGCCGAGCACGGTTTCCAGGCGCTGACTGAGGCGCTGCTGGTCGCCCTGCAATTGCGCTACCAGTCGCCGGCGGTCTTCCAGTTCGCTGGCGGCTGGCAGGCTGGCCAGTTGCGCACTGATCTGCTGCTCACGCTGTTGCAAGGCCTCGGCGCGCTGGTTAAGCGCCTCGATGTGCTGGCCCTGGTCGAACTCGCTGCCTTGCAGTTGACGCACCTGCCAGGCACCCCAGCCACCTACCGCCACCCCGGCCGCGCCGAGCAGCAAGGCCAGCGCAGCAAGGCCATTGCCGGAGCGCTTGGCAGGCGGGGTGGTAACGGGATCCGCCGGCGTTTGCGCCGACGGCTGATCGTTATTGGACAAGACAGTCTCGCTCACGTATCCATCCTTTGCATGGGGGCGCATCGCGTTCAGCTTAGCGCCTTAAGAGGCAGGTGCAGTGCAAGACTGCACAGCTGCCAGCAAGGCCGCGGCACTGGCGCCACGGCAATCCACAACCTGTTGGGCCCCAGCGGCCCTGGCCTGCCCGGCTACCCGCGGGCTCGGCACGAACAACGGCAACCGGGCCAGCTGTGGCCAATCTGCGCCAGCCAGTTGCTGCAAATGTTCCAAACCCTGCCCACTGCTGACCACCAGGCCATTGAGGCGTTCCGCTTCGATGCGGCGCATCAGCGTGCCTGTGGGGTAAACCGGCAGGCAGCGACGATACAGTTCCAGATAATCGACACTAGCACCTTGCTCTGCAAGACGCTCTGCCAGCAGTTCGCGACCTCCAACGCCGCGAACGATCAATACTCGCGCTGCTGGCACGGCAACCGCCTGGCGCAGTGCCGGCAGCATCAGCAGTGCTTCGCTGTCGTCGCCACGCGGCGGGCAACTCACCCTCAGACCCGCCTGCTGCAACACTGCGGCAGTGGCCTCGCCTACGGTGAACCAGCCTTGAACGGGCGGCTGCAGGCTGGCGTTGGCCAACTGTTCCAGCAACAGCCGTGCAGCTGGCTTGCTGACCACGATGATCGCCTGGTAGCCACCAAGGCCCTGCAGCAACGCGCGCTGCCCAGCCTGGATTTGCACGGGTTCGATCTCCAGCAACGGCAGGCAGTGGCTGGCCACCCCCGCTGCCGCCAGGCTTTGCGCCAGCGCCGCACAGTCCTCGGCAGGCCGGGTCAGCAACAGGCGCCATTGGCTCACGGGTGGCCGGCCTCGCCATAGACCTCTTTGAGGATGGCCTCCGCACCCTGCCCCAGCAGATGTTCGGCGACCTCTACACCAAGGGCCTCGGCAGTTGCACGGGGGGCCCGGGCATCGGCCACCAGCAGGGTGCCGCCACTCGGTTGGCCGACCAGGCCGCGCAACCACAGTTGGTCGCCTTCCAGCACCGCGTAGCAAGCGATCGGCACCTGACAACCGCCGTTCAGGCGTTTGTTCATGGCACGTTCGGCCACCACCCGGTCAGCCGTGTCACGGTGGTGCAGCGGCGCCAGCAAGGCATGGATCGCTTGGTCGGCGCTACGGCACTCGATGCCTACCGCCCCCTGGCCACCGGCAGGCAGGCTGTCGTCGACACTGATGGTGGCGGTGATACGGTCTTCGAAACCGAGGCGGATAAGGCCGGCGGCCGCGAGGATGATGGCGTCGTATTCGCCGGCGTCGAGCTTGGCCAGGCGAGTGTTGACGTTGCCGCGCAGGAAGCGGATCTGCAGGTCGGGGCGACGCGCCAGCAGTTGGGCCTGGCGGCGCAGGCTGGAGGTGCCGACCACGCTGCCGGCAGGCAACGCTTCAAGGCTGGCAAAATGGTTGGAGACAAAGGCGTCACGCGGGTCTTCCCGCTCGCAGATGCAGTACAGGCCCAGCCCCTCGGGGAAGTCCATGGGCACATCCTTCATCGAATGCACGGCGATGTCGGCTTCGTTGTCCAGCAGGGCGGTTTCCAGCTCCTTGACGAACAACCCCTTGCCACCGATTTTTGCCAGCGGCGCGTCGAGCAGCTTGTCCCCGCGGCTGACCATGGGCACCAGGGTCACCCGCAGCTCAGGGTGGGCCTGCTCGAGGCGGGCTTTGACGTATTCGGCCTGCCACAGGGCCAAGGCGCTTTTACGGGTGGCAATGCGGATTTCGCGAGTGGACATGAAACGCCCCGATCCAGAGAAATGCCGTGGATCATAACAGCATCGCAAGGATCGCTAGCAGATGTGGATCAGCTAAGGGCCCCTTCAGGGCTGCCCTGCACCCTGACGGTGGGGCCGACCTGCCGGCCAGCAAGGGCCCAGCCCTTGCCATGCGGGCACCGGTTCAGAGGGCCTGCATCATCTTGCGCACACCGGCCACATGACGCCGGCTTACGGTAAGGGCATCGCCGTTCAGGCCTTTGAGGAACAGTTGGAAGTGGCCCAGGGGCGTGCGCTGAAGGCGTTCGATGCGTTCCCGGGCAACCAAGGCATTGCGGTGAATACGTACAAAGCGGTCGCCAAACTCGTCTTCCAGCGCCTTGAGCGGCTCGTCGAGCAGTACTTCCCCACCGTCGTGGCGCAAGGTCACGTACTTGTGGTCGGCAATGAAGTAGACCACCTGGTCCAACGGAATCAGCTCGATACCTTTGCGGGTGCGGGCGCTGATATGACTGCGCGGGCCACCGCCTTCATTGGCCGGCCGCGTCAGTGCCGCCAGTTGCGCCCGGTTGGGTTTATCGGCCTTGCGCAGTGCATCCCGCAGGGCCTGAGGGTGAACAGGTTTGGCGACATGGCTGAGGGTACTGTCCTTGAATGCCTCGGCACTGTATTGGTCATCCCCGGTGCAAAACACCACCGCTGGCGGCGCCTCGCGCTCGCACAGGCGGGCCGCGACCTGCAAGCCGTCCAGGCCTGGCATGGCGATGTCCAGCAGCACCACGTCGGGCTTGAGGCTGTCGATCAGGGTCAGGGCCTCTTCCCCGTTGGTAGCGCTGGGCTCCAACACGGTGTAACCCTCCAGTTCGCCGAGCAGCCGGCTAAGGCGGTCACGGCCTTGGGGTTCGTCATCAACGATCAGGACATTCATAATTGCGCTGGATTCCTGAATGAGTCTCGCACAGGTATAGCGTAGACAGGTGTGGTTCGAGCGACACTGCGGTCACGCTCTAGACCGGTGCGATGGCCAAAGATTCACTCGGACGGCAGATTCACTGCCAGTCTTCTGTCCAACTGTAGACGGTCCGTGGAACACTGCCGTTCATTCCTTCAAATGATTCACTGCCATTTTCCGGGCATTTCTGTCGACCGGCGCCCTGCGGCAGCCGTCCCAACCCTGTTATTATCGGCGCCACTTTTTCGTTCACGCCTGCAATGAGTGAATCCATGAGCACCGACAAGACCAATCAGTCCTGGGGCGGCCGCTTCAGTGAGCCCGTCGACGCCTTCGTCGCCCGCTTCACCGCCTCGGTCGATTTCGACAAGCGCCTGTACCGCCACGACATCATGGGTTCGATCGCCCATGCCACCATGCTGGCGCAAGTCGGCGTGCTCAGCGATGCCGAGCGCGACACCATCATCGATGGTTTGAAAACCATCCAGGCCGAGATCGAGGCCGGCAACTTCGACTGGCGCGTCGACCTTGAAGACGTGCACATGAACATCGAGGCACGCCTGACCGACCGCATTGGCATCACCGGCAAGAAGCTGCACACCGGCCGTAGCCGCAACGACCAGGTGGCAACCGATATCCGCTTGTGGCTGCGCGATGAAATCGACCTTATCCTGGCCGAAATCACCCGCCTGCAGCAGGGCCTGCTGGAGCAGGCCGAGCGCGAAGCCGAAACCATCATGCCGGGCTTCACCCACCTGCAGACCGCGCAGCCGGTCACCTTCGGCCACCACCTGCTGGCCTGGTTCGAAATGCTCAGCCGCGACTACGAGCGCCTGGTCGATTGCCGCAAGCGCACCAACCGCATGCCGCTGGGCAGCGCCGCACTGGCCGGTACCACCTACCCGATCGACCGCGAACTGACCTGCAAGCTGCTGGGCTTCGAGGCCGTGGGCGGCAACTCGCTGGACGGCGTTTCGGACCGTGACTTCGCCATCGAATTCTGCGCTGCAGCCAGCGTGGCGATGATGCACCTCTCGCGCTTCTCCGAAGAGCTGGTGCTGTGGACCAGCGCGCAGTTCCAGTTCATCGACCTGCCGGACCGCTTCTGCACCGGCAGCTCGATCATGCCGCAGAAAAAGAACCCCGACGTGCCAGAGCTGGTACGTGGCAAGACCGGCCGCGTGTTCGGCGCCTTGACCGGCCTGCTGACCCTGATTAAAGGCCAGCCGCTGGCCTACAACAAGGACAACCAGGAAGACAAGGAGCCGCTGTTCGACGCTGCCGATACCCTGCGCGACTCGCTGCGTGCCTTTGCCGACATGATCCCGGCGATCAAGCCCAAGCACGCCATCATGCGTGAAGCGGCGCTGCGTGGCTTCTCCACGGCAACCGACCTGGCCGACTACCTGGTACGCCGTGGCCTGCCGTTCCGCGACTGCCACGAAATCGTTGGCCATGCGGTGAAGTATGGGGTGGATACCGGCAAGGACCTGGCCGAGATGAGCCTGGACGAACTGCGCCAGTTCAGCGACCAGATCGAGCAGGATGTGTTTGCCGTACTGACCTTGGAAGGGTCGGTGAATGCGCGTGACCATATTGGTGGTACGGCGCCGGCGCAGGTGCGGGCTGCCGTTGTTCGTGGCAAAGCCCTGTTGGCGTCTCGCTAAGCCCCAAGGCGAGGGCTTCGCCCTCGTTCGTGGGCACGCCCGCTCCCACAGTAGGAGCGGGCGTGCCCACGAAGGGCTCAACAGCAGGCTCAGCGCTTACCGCTGCGAATCATCTCCATGAAGGCCGGCATCGCTGCCTCCTTGTCTGCCACGATCCGCGCCATGTGCGGGTTCTCACCCATCAGCTGGAGCAACGCCTTGGCTTGCGGAAAGTCCGCCAGCAGGTCGACGTTCAGCACCTTCTTACCCACCGCATAAGCCAGATCGACCGAGAAGCAGAACATCAGGTCTGCCAGCGTCAGTTGCTCACCCGCTACATACGGCGCAAAGCGCCCGTTACGCTTGAGCGTGGCGAAGCCGGCCAGCAGGTCGGTACGTGCCTTATCCTTGACCAGTGGCTCTACCGCCATGCCAAAGAAGGACTCGGCGTAGCAGGTACGGGCTGGCAGCTCGATGTACAGTTCAATTTCCTTGAGCAACTCGCGAACCTTGGCCTGCTGGAACGGGTCGGCCGGCAGCAGCGCCTTGCCGCCCTGAGTCTGCTCGATGTAGTCGAGGATCACGCTGGTTTCGCTGATAAAGCCGTGTTCGGTTTCCAGCACCGGCACCTTGCCCCGCGGGCTCACTTCCAGCGCCTTTGGCGCCTGGCCGCCGTAGAAGGTGACCTCTTCGAAAGGCAGGCCTTTTTCCAGCAGCGCCAGCTTGACCATGTTGTAGTAGTTGCTGACCGAGAATCCATGAAGCTTGAGCATGAGGTAACAGCCTCCGGGCCGTAAGGGGTTTGGCTCGGCTTTTATAGACCGTAAGCCTGTTCCTGACCAGCGTCATGCGCCTCGTCAATGCCCGGGCATTGCCGCTACAGGCGTGGCACACTGTGCATCCCACCACAGGAGTACCGCCAATGAGCGAGCCCACCGACATCGACAATGACGACGAAGCCTTCGCCGAGGCAACGCTGACCCAAGCCATCGAAAACCAGATCGAAAGCGGCGAGCCGCCGGCGGCCAAGGCCACTTTCAACAAGCTGACGCTGGTTGGTTGGAAACGTGAAGACATTCTCAACGTGATGGCCCATGTGCTGGCCTACGAGATTGACAACATGCTGGCAGAAGACCGCGCGTTCAACGGCGAGTGGTACGAAAACGCCCTGCGTGCGCTGCCCGAGCTGCCACCTGAGATGGATCAAGGCGAGGACGAATAACCCGGCTACACTCGAAGATCAGGCACCGTAGAAAGTGCCGTAATCCTCGTCTGGAAGTCAGGAGTTACCATGCCTTTTACCCCCGATCTTATCGATGAAATGGAAGTACTCGCGCTGTTCAAGCACGACAGCAGCCAGGAAGGCATCAAGATAACCAGCACTGCATCCCCCTCCCTGATCGCCGCTGCGCAGCGCCTGCATGAAAAGGGGCTGACCGATCAACCGGATGGCGGCTACCTGACCAGCCTGGGTCACGACGCGGTTGAAAGTGTGCAGCTGTTGCAGAACATTCTCAAGGCGCCACAGCCGGCCTGAGTGCCCTTCCCGGTCAAGTGTGTAGGAGCGGCCTTGTGTCGCGGTCGGGCCGCAGAGCGGCCCCGACAATTTGTGCAGCGCTGCCGAAATCCTGGGGCCGCTTTGCGGCCCGATCGCGACACAAGGCCGCTCCTACAGGGGGACGGCGCAAGGTTTTAGTTAGCAGTTGCCCTGCGCTTCTCTGCCAGGCGCGAGCGCCCGTACAGCAAGATGATCGCCAGCAACGCCACCGCCTGCGCCGACAGCGAGTAGACGTCGGGATGAATCCCCAACCAGTCAAACTCGAAGAACGCTACCGGGCGCGTGCCCAGCACCCCAGCTTCTTGCAGCGCCTTCACGCCGTGCCCGGCGAACACCACTGACAACGTGCACAGCAGTGCCGCATTGATGCTGAAGAACAGCGTCAGGGGCAGCTTGGCCGAACCGCGCAATATCACCCAAGCCAGGCCCACCAGCAGCACCAGCGCCGTGGCGCCGCCTGCCAGCACCGCCTGGTGCCCGGCAGGGCCCGCCTGCAGCCACAAGGTTTCATAGAACAGGATCACTTCGAACAACTCGCGGTACACCGAGAAGAACGCCAGCACCGCGAAGCCAAAGCGCCCGCCACCACTGACCAGGCTGTTCTTGATGTAGTCCGTCCACGCAGCGGCGTGGCGTCGGTCGTGCATCCATACCCCAAGCCACAGCACCATCACGGCCGCAAACAGCGCCGTGCAGCCCTCCAGCAACTCACGCTGGGCACCACCGACATCGATCACATAGGCGGCCAGCGCCCAGGTAGCGAAGCCGGCGACCAGCGCCAGGCCCCAGCCAATGTTGACACTGCGTACCGCTGACTGCTGGCCGGTGTTGCGCAGGAACGCCAGGATCGCCGCCAGCACCAGAATCGCCTCAAGGCCTTCACGCAACAGAATCAGCAGGCCTGAGACATAACTCAGCGACCAGCTCAGGCCGTCGCTACCCAGCAGCTTTGCCGCTTGCTCAAGCTTGACCTTGGCTTCGCCCAGGCGCTGCTCGACTTGGCCCACGGGCAGGCCATCCTGCAAGGATTGGCGGTAAGCCATAAGCGTCTTTTCAGTGGCCTTGCGCGCCTGGGTATCAATGTTGTCCAGCGAGCTTTCTACTAGCTCGAAGCCCTCAAGATAGGCCGCAACCGACAGGTCATAGGCCTGGTCGCGGTCGCCTGCGCGGTAAGCGGCCAGGCTTTTGTCGAGCGTACTGGCGGTGTATTCGAGCAATTGCGCAGGGCCACGCTTGACCTGCGGCGGCTGGGCACGCTGGGCCCGGAATGCCTCCACGGCCGCTGTGCCTTCGTTGGCGGCGATTTCGGCCGGGGTCTGGCGGGCCAGGTCGGCGATGTTCCAGGTTTTGTCGCCTTTGCCGGCTTCCGGCTTGGCGGTGAAGCTGGCGATGTAGGCCGCCACGTCCCAGCGCTGGCGGTCGTCCAGCTGGTCGGCAAAGGACGGCATCTCGGTGCCGTCGATGCCCAGGGCGAGGGTGTTGTAGAGGTCGAACAGGCTCAACTGGTCAAGGCGCGCGACGTCGCGCAGGTTGGCCGGCGCGGGCTCCAGGCCGACGCCTGCCGGGCCATCGCCCGCGCCGCTTTCACCGTGGCAGATGGCACAGTTTTGTGCGTAAAGGGCAGCACCACGGGCCGGGTCCGGGGTGATTATCGGGGCTTGGCTCACCTCATAAGCCACCGCAAGGCGTGCGCCCAGTTGCCGGGCCTGCCTGGATACCGCTGGGCCGTCCAGACGCTGGTCGATGGCCTGGCGCAGCGCGTGCACACCCTGCTCCAGTGCCGCGTGCTCGGCATTTGCAGGCAGGCCTTTGACCAGTTCGGCCAGTACCGCGCCGAACTCGCGCTGCTCGTCGTATTCGCCGCTGTCGACCACCTTGCCGTCACTCACGGTTGGCGGGTAGTCGGCACCAATGTAGTCAAGCAGGTGCAGGGCCTTGGTAGCTTCGGCAGGGGCTTCAGCCTGTGCCGCAGCGCTGCACAGCGCCAGCACCGTGCCGAGCAATAAAGCCGGCAGCCAGGCAAGCGGACGGGAACGGGTTTTCATGGCCAGTCTCGAAGGGAATGCGAAAGAGAACATTGTTCACTTCCACTTTGCTTCACTCAAGGGTGCTGGGCGGATTTCATGAAAAATCCTGGTACAAATAAGATCACGCGGGATGGCACGGTACCTGGGAGCAGGCTTGCCGGCGATGAAGGAGGCACCGATGCGACAGGAAACACCGGGTACCAAATGATTCACCGCGGGTAGGCCCCTACCCACTAGCCTGTTGAGCCACTACTCAAGAGGCAGGGAACATGGATCGTCCCCATTCAAAGCAGCTACGGCTTGGCCGGTTTTCGGAAACCCGTCGGTTGTATTTGCTTACCAGCACCACCCTGGCAAGAGCCCCAATCTTCAATGACTTTCGCTCAGCCCGCTTGCTGGTGGCCGAGTTCCGCCAGGCTGAAGAGGAAGGTAGCGCCCGATCGCTTGCCTGGGTGGTGATGCCTGACCATTTCCACTGGTTGGTCGAGCTCGGGCCGGCCAGCCTGAAGCGGCTGATGCGCAGGGTGAAGTCCCGTAGCACCATGATGATCAACAGGCATCGAGGGCGAAGCGGCCAGCTCTGGCAGAAGGGGTTTCATGACCGGGCCGTGCGGCGTGAGGAGGATGTGCAGGATGTGGCGCGGTATGTCGTCATGAACCCCAAGCGGGCGGGTCTTGTTGCGAGGGCTGGGGATTATCCGCATTGGGATGCGATTTGGCTCTGACCAGATGTTGCCTGCGGGGGCCCTATCGCAGGCAAGCCCCACAGGGATCGCCTTAGGGCTGACAGGTGTTTGCCACAAGGTATGCAGCGCCTGTGAGATCGAGCGCCGCCCGCGC
>JADHEF010000106.1_pt1 | contig 96438 bp, 83 predicted proteins | sample 8952391 | NCBI WGS metagenome assembly JADHEF01 (sample SAMN16124439, study PRJNA663245) | bioreactor sludge metagenome | isolation source: sludge (nitrite) | place: India:Bengaluru | collected 2019-02-28
GCTGGGAATGAAGGGGATGGACGAAATGGACGGGATGGACGGGATGGACGGAAGAAGAGGGAAGGAAGAAATTGGCCACAAGGGGCGCAAGGGGCGCAAGGGACACATAAGGAGGGAAAAGACCCGTGTCAAGAACCGGCCTTGTTTCCGCCATTTCGGGCGGCTACATGAAGTCGTAGACCTGGACCCTGGTCCACATGGGGGAGAACTGTTTCAGGAAGGCGAGATGGAGGGGATGGGTCTGGTAGGCGTCGTGGGTTTCCATGCCGTCCATGAGGGCGGTGATGGCGATGGTGTAGTCGGCGACGACGACGGGCCGGGGCGGGGTGGGCGCGGGCGTGCCGATGTGCAGGGCGGCGACGCCGGGGATGGCCGCAAGACTTTCCAGTCCGGCGCGGAATTCCTCAAGTTCGCCGCAGGAGAGTCCGTCGCGCAGCCAGAAGTAGACACTGTGCACCAGCATGGTTTGGCTCCTTGTTTACGGTCACCCGTATTGTTTGCGTTTTCCGCTTGTGGGGATGCCCATGCCCTCGCGGTATTTGGCCACGGTGCGCCGGGCGATTTCCAGCCCCTCCTTCCGGAGGGTCTCCATGATGGCCTGGTCGCTCAGGGGCGCGGACTTGTCCTCGCCCTCAATCATGGCGCGGATGCGCGCCTGCACGGCGCGGGCGGACTGGTCGCCGCCGTCCGCCGTGCCCAGCCCGGTGGAGAAGAAGTATTTCATTTCCAGCACGCCCTGTGGGGTCTGGATGTATTTGCCGCTCACCGCGCGGGACATGGTGGACTCGTGGGCGCCGACCTTTTCGGCGATGTCCTTGAGGCGGAGGGGCCTCAAATACTGCTCGCCCTTGTCGAGGAATTCCTCCTGGGTTTCCGCGATCACCCGCGCCGCGTTGATGAGCGTCTGCTCGCGGCGGCTCAGGTTTTTGATGAGCGCGTCGGCGTCGCGCTGTTTCGCGAGGAGGAAGCGGCGCGTTTCCTTGTCCATCCCGTCGGCCGCGGCGCCGAGCCCGCGCACGTAGGCGGGGTTGACGCGCACCTGGCTCATCCGCTCCGAGGCGAGGACCGCCTCGTAGCGGGGGCCGCCGTGTTCGCGCCGATCCTCGGGGATTTCCTGGATCACGATTTCGGGCGTGACGGTTATGGGCATGCCGGAGGAGAAGGCCCGTCCGGGCCGGGGCTCCAGCGTGGCCAGCCGCTTTGCGGTGCGCTCCACCTCCGCCTCGTCCAGGCGCATGGCCTTCGCGATCTGCTGGATGCGCCGGTTGCCCAACGCCTCAAGGTGCCTGTCGGCCAGTTCGCGCAGGCGCTTATCGCCGGGATGCTCCGCGTCAATCTGGAGCAGCAGGCATTCGCGCAGGTCCGCCGCGCCCACGCCGGTGGGCTCGAAGGTTTTGATGACACCCAGGATGCGGCGGACAAATTCCGCGGGGACACCGAGTTCCATGGCGGTGGTATCGGGCGAATCCTTAAAATAGCCGTTCTTGTCCAGGCGCAGGATGATTGCCTCGCCCACGGCGAGTTCCTCCGGCGCGGAGACCGTCGCCCGCAACTGGCCCATGAGATGGGTGTAGAGCGACTCCTCCCCCGTGACGGACTCCATCCAGTGGTCCCAAGTCTTGAAGCGGTCCGGGTTGTAGCTGAAGTCCTGCCCTTCCTTGGCGCGCGAGAGGATGTTGTCCTCGACCTGGTCGGCGAATTCGGCATCGTTGGTGTCGCCCTCGGCGGGCTTGGAGACAACGGGCAGGGGCGCGGCGGGGGGCACCAGCTCAAGCAGGGGGTTTTGCTCCACCTCGGTGGCGAGGTGTGCCTCCAGCTCCAAATTGTTCATTTGCAGCAGGTTAAGCCCCAAAATTTGCTGCTGCGTCAGGATCAGCCGCTGATCCTGTCGCAGTGCGGTTTGGTGCTCCAGCCTCATCGTGTTCATTCGCCACTCCAGCAATTATTATGCCACTATATCATGAACGATGTTTTTAGTCAATTGAAGGGGGTGAAATTCTGCTGGTATACTTGCCATGATTTCCACGCGCAAGGAGCACGCAGTGTTACAATTTGCCCTGCTAGGCAGCAGCAGTTCCGGGAATGCGACCCTCGTTTCGGACGGGTCCACCCATCTTCTTATAGACAACGGACTTAGCTACAAAAGGCTTGAGGAGCGCCTGGGCCTGTTCAACCTTCATCCCCGCGACCTGTCCGGGGTGCTGGTGACCCACGAGCACAACGACCATATTCTGGGGCTCGGGGTGCTGAACCGCCGCCACGATGTTCCCATATTCGTGAGCCGGGGCACGGCGCAGGCGCTGCCGCCCGGCCTCGGGGAGATGCGGAGCCTTGCTCCCTTTGAGGCGGGCGACGGCTTTGAGGTGGGCGGCCTTGCGATTCAGAGCTTTTCCGTGTCCCACGACGCGGCGGATCCGGTGAACTACACCATCACGAACCGTTCGACCAAACTGGGTTTTGCCACGGACTTCGGCCACTGCTCCCAGTTGATCCGGGCGCGGCTCGCGGGGTCGCACGCGCTGGTGGTGGAGTCGAACTACTGCCCGGACATGCTCCGCCTCGGCTCCTATCCGCCCGCGGTGCGCCAGCGCATCAGCAGCCGCATCGGCCACCTTTCCAACCATGACGCGGCGCGGCTGATCGCGGAACTGTGCCACGATTCGCTGCAACTGGTGGTGCTGGTGCACCTGAGCCGGGAGAACAACTGCCCGGACGTGGCGGCCCGCTTCGCGCGCGAGGCGCTGCCGGAGCACCCGGCGGAGATTGTCATCGCGCCGCCGGACGGCGCGCCCCGGCTCTTCGAGGTCCGCGCATGACCCCCCCTGCGGAGTTCCCCGCCACCGACGCCGCCCGGCACGTTTTGGAGCGCGCGGCGCGGAGCGCGGGAACCCCGCTGAGCGTCCATCTGGCGGGCGCGCCGCCGGAGGACGAGCACCTGGCTGGCTGGGGCGGCTGCGCCGCCTGCAAATGGGTGTGCGCCATTCCGGCGGGGGAGCGGGCCTGCCGCGCCCACCGCCGCGCCGCGCAGGCTATCGCCCGGCGGCAGGGCGCGCCCGTCACCTTCACCTGCCATCTCGGCCTGACCTGCGTCTCCATCGCCTGCCCCGGCGCGCCGGAGCTGATCAGCACATTCGGCCCCTACCTCGTTTCCGGGGCGGCCTCCGGGCTGGAGGCGGAAATGGCGGGGAAACTGGCAAAAATCACCGGGGAGGGGGCGGCCGGCGCGGGCCTGCCTTTTTCGCTGGCGGACATCCGCACCGCGCCCCGGGGCACGGTGGCGTCGGTGGCGGAGTGGGCCATGGAACTGCTGGGGGAGGCGCTCGCCCGGTGGCGCACCGAAACGGTTCCGGACAAACCCGCCGAAAAGACGGCGCCGGAACGGAAACCCGCCCCGTCCAAAAAGGAAAAAAAACCGGAGGAGCGGCCTTCCCCGGTGGCGCACATGACGGTGCTGCTGTCGGCGCGGCGTTTCGGCCCGCTGCGGCGCGCGCTGGAACAGGCGCTGGCCGAGGGCGGCGGCGGCGCGGCGCGCCTGGCCGCGCTCGTGGCGTCGCTGCTGGATGCGGCCCAGCAGGCGGACGGGGTGCTCGCCAACGCATGGCCCGCGTATGCGCGCTTTTCCGCCGGCCTCGCGTCGGCGGAGGGGGACGGGGCGCTTGTGGACGCCGCCATCGCCGTGCTGCGGCTCGTGGAATGGCCCGCGCGGCCGGAGGTCCGGGAAAATGACGGGGAAGGGGAGGCTGCCCCGCCAAAGGCGCAGGCAAGGCTCGACTACACCGAACTGAACAGGTTGCTGCTGGGGCGGCTGGACCAGAAAATCACCCTCGAAATGATTGCCGGAGAGATGGGCGTCGGCCCCACCGCCGTCACCCACCGGCTCCAGCGGCGCTTCGGCCTGTCCTTCTCGGACTACCTGGGCAGGCTGCGCGTGGAAAAGGCGAAGGAGCACCTGCGGCGCACGCGGCTGACGCTGCGGGAGGTGGGCGCGCGCGTGGGCGTCGGCGACCCCAGCAACCTTGGCAGGCTGTTCAGGAAACACACCGGCATGAGCCCCGGTGCATACCGGCTGAAACACGGGAAAAAGAAATGAGCCCCCCACGCACCCCCGCACTGGTTGCGCGGATTCGGCAATGGTGGCTGCGCATGCGCTGCCCCACCGAATTCCTCTGCGACAACTGCCGCTACGACCACCCCTCCGCGTGCCGCAGGCCGCAGCGGCCAAACGCCGTGAAATGCCCCGACTACACGCCGCGCGGCTGAGGGGGCGCGGCCGGGGGGGAAACCGGACAGGGGGGCGGATGGTCCATAGCCTGTGCCCCGCGCCGCCGTCCGGGCCAGAAAGTGCTTGCACGGAGGGGGGGCGCAAAGTATGATGTTTTCACGGCCCGCCGCGGCGGCATTCACGCGGCCGCCGGGCCGGTGAAGTGGAACCAGGGCGGTTTAACCAGTTAGGAGCGGATCCATCCATGAACGCACGCACCACCTTCCTTGCCGTGCTGCTTGTGCTGGTCGCCATCACGGCGGGCGGCTACTACTACATGAACATGCCCAAGGAGCAGCCCCCCGCGCCCCTGAAGAAGGCGGTTCCCGCGAAGGAGGCGAAGGCGGAGACGGCGGCGGACAAGCCCGCCGAGGCGGCGAAGCCCGCGGAAACCCCGCCGCCCGCCGCGCCGACCACCCCGGCGGCGTCGCAGATTAACACCCCGGCCGGCCCCGAGCCGGTGGTGCTGTCCGTCCTCGGGCTGATGCCGGAGAAGACGCAGTTGGCTGTGGGCATTCCGCCGCTCACGGCGATGAACGACAAGGTGGTGCCGGTGGTGCAGAAGGTGTTCAAGAGCGATTTGGACGTGCAGGCGGAATTTGACCGGATGGTGCGCGAGACCGCCGCGAAGGCGGGGGTGCAGACGGAGGGCAATTACGCCGAAGCCTGGAAGGCGATGGGCCTGAACCCGGAGGGGCCGGCGGCGGTGTTCCTGAACGCGTCGGGCGCGATGGACGCGGCGATCCAGGCGATGAGCGCCGCCGCGGCCCCGGAGGCGCCGGGCATGGACGACGCGCGTTTTGCGGCGGTGCTCCCCGTGGCCGACGCGGCGCTGGCGGAGACGACGCTGAAGTCCTCCTTTGCCGACGTGCTGAAGGACGCCGCGCCGCAGGACGAGGACGCGGCGGGCGGGGTGAAGCTGCACGTGTACCCCGAAACGGGCGCCTACGCCGTGACGGACAAGCTGCTGGTCTTCGGCAACGACAATGACATGGTCAAGGGCGTGCTCGCCCGCGCGGCGGGCGAAAAGGCCCAGTTCCGCTACGGTTCCCCGGCCTGCCCGGCCCAGGACGCGAACGAGCTTGTGGTGATGATGTACGGGAAGGAGTTCATTCCGGCGATCGGGCAGCTTGTGGAATTCGCCTCCTCCATGGATCCCGCCTCCGCCGCCCTGATCAAGTCGCAGATGGCGAAGGTGGAGGGCTTTTTCTCCGCGGAGCAGACGGACGACCCGCTGCTGTTCACCCTGGGCGTGATGGACGACCGGATCGAGATGCGCTCGCTGCTGGACACGGCGACGCACCCCGGCGTGTCGGAGTACATGGGCGCGTCGCAGCCGTTCCGGCTGACGCCGTCGCTGCCGGACAACACGCTGGCCTTCCTGACGCTGCGCATCAACGAGCAGACGAAGGAGCAGTTCAAGGGGATGCTGCCGCCGGACCTGGCGAACGACCCGCAGTCGGTGCAGATCAAGACCTACGTGGACCAGGTGATGGAGATGCTGGGCGAGGAGGTCACCATCGGCGTGACCGACCTTTCGAGCGACTTCCCGAGCATCTACGCCATGGTGGCGGTGACCAACCCCGCGGCGGCGCAGATGCTGCTGGCGCTTGCGGGGGCGCAGCTCCTGGAGGAGCACAACGGCGCGCAAATCAACAAGGTGACCATCCCCTCCCCGATACCGGTGGTGTGGGCCTTCGCCGACGACGTGCTGATCGTCTCGAACGATCCCGAGGGCATCAAGGGCATGATTGACCGGGTGAAGGCAAAGCAGGCCAGCAACTTCTTCGCCTCGCAGGCGCCGCCGATTGACCCGTCCGTGGCGCGGTACAGCGGCTTCTTCCTCCGCAGCAGCCTGTACACGGACGTGGTGCGCCCGATTGCGACGCTCATGGCCGCGGGCACGATTCCGCCGGAGGTGGACGGCATCTTCACCGAACTCGCCAAGATCGTGCGCGACATGCGGGTGATGGCGGAGATGAACGGCACGTGGTACGACTCGCGCATGTCGCTCATGCTGGAGAAGAGCCCCGAAGCCGCCGCCGCCCCGGCCCCGGCGCAGTAGCAGCCTTTTCCCCGCGCGCGGCATGGTTTTCATGCCGCGCGCTTTTTTTTGGGGGGGGCCGCGCCCCATAATCAGGGGGAACACCAACCATGCGGAGGTTTCCATGAAAGGCATTCATGTTTTCCGGGCCGTCCTTTTTTCCGCCCTTTTCCTGGCCGCGTCCCTTCCGGCCCCGGCCCAGCCCGCGCCGGGGGAAATCACCCTGGAGTGCGCCACCTTCAGCCTGACACTGGGCGCGGACGGGCGCGTGCTCGCGTTCACCGCGAAGGGATCGGGCAAAAATTACGCCGCGCCCGACGGGCCGCCCTTCTGCTCCGTGAAGGCGGGGGGAACGGAAACAGCCGTCACCAGCCTGGCCCGCGAGGGGGACCGGATCACCGCCGAGTTCGGCGCTTCGGGGGTGCGCGCCGTCACTCGGGTGGTGTCCGACGGGGGCAGCCTGCGCTTTGAGGTGGTGTCGGTGGAGGGCGCGGCGGAGGAGCTGGTGTTCATGAACGCGAAGCTGGCCATGGACGATCCGCTGGAGGAGCCCTTCTCCGCCTGCGCGCTGGCGCTGAACCTCAAGACCGACGTGGCGGAGATACCTGGGCCGAACAGCGTCCTTCGCGCGCGGTGCGTGTCCCGCTTCGGCATGGAGGGGGCGAAGGCGGCCATGGTTGCCGCGCCCGCGGAGGGGTTCCGCGACACGCTCAAGCAGGTGGTGGCGGGCGCGGGGGAACTGCCCCAGCCCGCGCCGGGCACGACGCCGGTGGGCGGCCCCTGGGCGATGGACGGCGAAATCAACCGGGGCTCGTACCTCTTTGACTTCGGCCACCTGACGGAGAAGACGGCGGACGAGTGGATTGCGCTGGCGAAGCGCCTGGGCATCAACCAGATTGACTTTCACACGGGCACCTCGCTGCGCTTCGGCGACTGCGAGCCCAACCCGGACCTGTTTCCGAACGGCCGGGCCAGCGTGAAGGCGGTGATAGACCGGCTCCACGGGGCGGGGATCAAGGCGGGCCTGCACACCTACGCCTTCTTCATGGCGAAGGATTCTCGCTGGGTGAGCCCGGTGCCCGACAAACGCCTTGGCAAGTCGGCGGTGTTCACCCTGGCGGCGGATGTCCCCCCGGACGCGACGGAGATACCGGTGGCGGAGTCCACCGCCAACGTCTCCACCATCACGGACTTTTTCGTCCACAACAGCGTGACCCTGCACATTGACGACGAGCTGGTCACCTTCACGGGCGTCACGAAGGAGGCCCCCTTCAAGTTCACGGGCTGCGTCCGGGGCGCGCACGGCACAAAAGCCGCGGCGCACGCGGCGGGCGCGGCGGCGGGCCAGTTGAAGGAGTGCTTCGGCCTCTTCGCGCCCGACGCGGACTCGACGCTGCTGGGGGAGGTCGCGGCGGCCACCTCGGACACGTACAACGAGTGCGGCTTCGACATGATCTACCTGGACGCGCTGGACGGCGAGGCCATCCTGGGCGGCGCGGAGAACGCATGGCACTACGGTTCGAAGTTCGTCTACCTGATTGCGGAACGGCTGAACAAGCCCGCGCTTTTTGAGATGAGCACCTTCCACCACCACCTCTGGTGCGTGCGCGGCAGGATGGGCGCTTGGGATCACCCGGCGCGGTGGCACAAGCGCTTCATTGACCTGCACGCCGCGGCCAACAACGGGGGGCGCGGCATGTTCCTGCCGATGAACCTCGGCTGGTGGGCGGTGAAAACCTGGCAGGACGGGCCTGCGGCGACCAGCACCGAGCCGACCTATCCGGACGACATCGAGTACCTGCTGTGCAAGTGCATCGGCAACGGCATGGGCTTTGCCCTGATGGGGGTGAATCCCGGCAACATCGACAAGACCCCGGCGTACACGCGGCTCGCGCCGCTTTTCCAGCGCTATGAGGAGCAGCGCCACGCCAATGTGTTTCCGGAAAGCGTGAAGGCGCGGCTCAGGGCGCCCGGCGACGAGTTTGAGCTGGCGCAAACCCCGAAGGGCGGCTGGGGTTTCCGCCCGGTGGCGCGGGCGCGGCACAAGGTGCAGGGCGTGGACGGCTGGAGCAACCGGTGGACCTTCGACAACCCGCACGCCGGCCAGACGCCGCGCGTGCGCATCGACGCGCTGATGTCGGCGGGTGCCTATGACGCGCCCGAGGCCCAGGTTCTGGAGGACTTCTCCGCGCCGTCGCCCCTTGCGGAGCGGCTGGCGGCGGAGGGCGTGTCCGTGGGCGCGGAGACCGTGACGGAAGACGCGAAGGCGGGGGGGCGGAGCCTGAAATTCACCGCCTCCAGCACCCTCGGGGAGCGGCGCGGCTCCTGGGCGAAGGCGGGCGTGACCCATGAGCCGCCGCTGAACCTGGGCGAAAACGCCGCGCTGGGCGTGTGGGTGCGGGGCGACGGCGGCGGGGAACTGCTCAACCTCCAGTACAAGAGCCCCGCGCACACGGTGCACGGCGGCGTCGGGGACCATTACATCACGGTGGACTTCACCGGGTGGCGCTATTTTGAGCTGGTGGAGCTGGAGGGCGGGCGCGCGGAGGACTTCGTGTGGCCCTACGGCGGCAGTTACGCCACCTACCGCGAGGACGTGGACCACAAGCAGGTCGCCTCCTTCTCGCTCTGGTACAACAACCTGCCCCCCGGCGGGTCCGCAACCTGCCTGGTCAGCCCGGTGAAGGCGCTGCCCCTGCGGAAGAACAAGATTGCCAACCCCGTGCTTTCAATCGGCGGCAAGACAGTCAGGTTCCCGGTGGAGGTTGAGACGGGGTGCAGCCTTGAGTTCAACGGCATGGACGACTGCAAACTGTACGGCCCGGACGGGGCGCTGCTGCGGGAGGTGACGCCGGAGGGCGACGCGCCGGTGGCGGCGCGGGGCGGAACGCCGGTGGAATTCACGGCGGATTCGTCCGGGGAGCTGGCCGCGCGGGCCTGGGTGACCCTGGCGACCGCGGGGGAGTTTTTTGACGAGTGACGGCGCGGGAACAGGGCGCGGGGGGATGGTGTTTGGACGGAGGGTGCGGCGGGGGTGTATTGTAGGGCGTTGATTTTTGGGTCGTGTCATGGAACAGGATGACATGCGCAACGTGCTGTTTCAGGAAACATCGCCGAGCAGGCTGGACGTGCTGGTTCCGATGATGGACCGGGCCGTGGGCGTGCTGCACCTGCGCGGGTGGGTGACGGACCGGCGCGTGGCCGAGATTCGGATGTGCCTGCAGGAGGCGCTGGTGAACGCGGTGGAGCACGGGAACGGTTGCGACCCCGGCAGGACGGTGCGGCTGGAGATCTCGGAGGAGCGGGGCCGCTGCCTGATCCGCGTGCACGACGAGGGCGCGGGCTTTGACCCGGCAAAGGTGTGCATGGCCGCGCCGTTGCAGCACGGCGGGCGCGGCGTGTGCCTGATCAGGCATTTTGTTGACAGGCTTCGCTATGACAGGAATGAAAAGTGCCTTGAAATGACGCTGGAGCGCCGGACGGCGCCGGAAGAGCAACCATGAACAACACTGACGATCCGCTGATTGTGTTCAACGAGCAGGGCCGCGTCCACGTGGGCACGGTGTGCGCGTCGCGCGTGCTGAAGACCCTGAACATCGCCGAGTTCGGCAACGCCGTGCTGGACTATGTCCAGAAGCATCCGGGGCTGAACCTGCTGCTCAATTTCGAGAACGTGGACTACCTTTCGAGCGCGGTGCTGACGGAGCTGCTGCGCATCAACGAGTGCGTCCGCCGGACGCGGGGGCGGCTGCGCCTCTGCGCGGTGTCGCCGACGATCCGGGAGATATTCGAGATAACCCGGCTGGACACGGTTTTTGCCGTGCACGGCGAGGAGCTGGACACGGACATCCGGCGCTTTGAGAAGGCGATTGAGCTGGAGGACGAGGAGCGGAAGTGGTCGGTTCCGGAGCCGGAACAACGGGAAGATTGACAGGATCAGGCCCCGCTTGGCTATACTGGAGCGGGACGGCATGGCGTCGTCCCGGCAATGGCCCCAAAAAAGGAGAAATCTGGAATGAAAAAGCTGTTTTTGGCCCTTTTCGCCGTGTCAACGGCGCTCACACTGGGTTTGTCGGGCTGCGCCGGCATGAAGGGGCCGAGCGACGAGGAACTGGCGCGCCAGACCTGCGACGCCTGGGCCGCCGCGCTCATCGCGAAGGACGTTGAAAAGTTCAAGGCCACGATTTCGGATGATTTCACCTCCGGCCAGGCCGAGGACAAGGAGGCCCTGTGCGGCTTCATCCAGGAGGCGATCGACTCCGGCTACCTTGACGAGGCCGAGGTCGTGTTTGAAAACGCCGCGTTCACGATGGCGGACGGCAAATGCACCGTGTACCCGGTGGACCTTTCCAGCGCCGCGGGTTCCGTGGCCGCCGAGCTGACCCTGTCCAAGGCGGACGGCAAGTGGCTGGTGACGGGGATGGAGGTGGACGGCCTGTGATTCAGGCCGCGCCGAAGGGTTTCACGCGATGACAAACGGGAGGGCGCGATCAACCGGGGTCGTGCCCTCCCTTTAATTTGCGCCCCCGCCTGACGCGGGGCCGCCCCGGGACACAGCCAACAAGAACAGGAAACGCAGCGGCATGAAAATAACCGTGGTGGGCACAGGGTACCAGGGGCTGGTGACGGGCACCTGTCTGGCGGAGAACGGCCACCAGATAACGTGCATGGACAAGGACGCGGACCGCATCGGCCGGCTGCGCGCGGGTGAGCTGCCGATCCACGAGCCGGGCCTTGAGGAGCTGGTGCAGCGCAACCTTGAGGAGGAGCGGCTGAGTTTCACGACGGACCTGCGCCAGGCGGTGGCGGACTCGCTGATGGTGTTTTTGTGCGTCGGCACGCCGATCCGTGAGGACGGCGAGGCGGACATCACGCCGGTGCTGGACGCGGCGCGGGAGGTGGCGGCGGCGATGTCGGGCTACCGCATTCTTGTGACCAAGGCGACGTGCCCGCCGGGCACGGCGGAGCAGATGGAGCGCATCCTGCGTGAAAATTCGGAGCACCCCTCGGACGTGGTGGTGAACCCGGACTTCATGAAGGAGGGCTCCGCGATAGACGACTTCATGCGCCCCGACCGGGTGGTGATCGGCTGCGACGACGTGCGTGTGCGGGAGATCATGCGGGAGCTTTACAGCCCCTTCCTGCGCACGGGCAAGCCGATCCTGCTGATGGGCCGGCGCAGCGCGGAAATGGCCAAATACGCGACGAACGCGATGCTGGCGGCGCGCATATCGCTCATGAACGAGCTTGCGGACCTGTGCGAGGCGTGGGACTGCGACATCAACGACGTGCGCGAGGCGGTGGGCTCGGACGGGCGGATCGGGCCGACCTTCCTCTTTCCGGGGCTGGGCTTCGGCGGATCGGGCCTCCCCCGCGATCTCACGACGTGCATCAAGCTGGGCCGGGACCGGGGGGTGGCGGTGGAGCTGCTTGAGGCGGTGAAGAGCGTGAACGACCGCCGCCGCGCCCTGTTTTTGCAGCGCATCCTGGCGCATTACGGGGGCACGCTGGAGGGGAAGACCATCGCGGTGTGGGGCGCGAGCTTCAAGCCGCGCACGGACGACCTGCGCGGCGCGCCCGCCCTGGACATCATTGACGGCCTGCGCGCCGCCGGGGCGTCGGTGCGCGTGTACGATCCGGTGGCGGGGCCTCGGCTGGAGAAGCGCTACGGCGGCGCGGTGGCGGTAATCCCGAAATATTACGCGGCGCTGGAGGGCGCGGACGGACTGGTGATCATCACGGAGTGGAACGAGTTCCGCCGCCCCGACTACGCGCGTATGGCGCAGTTGATGCGCGAGCGGGTCATTTTCGACGGGCGCAACCTGTACACGCCCGCGGTGATGGGCCGCGGCGGTTTCCAGTATTACAGCATCGGCCGGGCCGTCTCCCGGACGGAGGGGGAGGGGTGACCGATGGTGCTTGACGCCTTAAAGTACACGGGGGGCCGCTCGAAGGTGTTCGAGACGGAGGTGACGGCGCGGCGCGCCATGAACTACGCCGCGGCGCTGGACGACGGCAACCCCCGGTATTTTGACGACACCCGGCCCGGCGGTATCATTGCGCCGCCCATGCTGGCGGTGGCGCTGACATGGCCCATTTCCGGGCGTTTTGCCGAGTTTTGGGGTGATTCGGGGTTCCCCTATGAGGTGCTGCGGCGGCAGGTGCACTATTCGGAGCGTATTGAATGGGCGCGCCCGCTCGCGCCGGGCGACCGGCTGTCCATCTCCGGGATGGTGCGCGCGATTGAGGCGCACCGAGCGGGCACGCACCTGGTGCTGGAATACACGGCGGTGGACGGCGCGGGCGGCGTGGTTTTTGTGGAGCGGATTGGCGGGCTGCTGCGGGGGGTGCGCTGCGAGAACGGCGCGGCCCCGGAGGCGTGGGAGGGCGGCCTTTTCGCGGGCTGCGCGCCGGTGTGGGAGTCGGAGCTGCCGGTGGACGCGCTGGCGGCGCACCGGTACGACGCGGGCGCGGACATTCATTTCCCCATCCACACCTCCCCGGCCTTTGCCGGGGCCGTGGGCCTGCCGGGCATCATTTACCACGGCACGGCCACCCTTTCCCTGGCGGTGCGGGAGCTTGTGAACCGGGAGGCGGGCGGCGCGCCCGAACTGGTGCGTGCGGCGGGGTGCATGTTCACGAGCATGGTGCGCCCCGGCACGGCGATCCGGGTGCGCCTGCTGGGCGGGGAACAGACGGACGCCGGAATGCGTTATCATTTTGATGTGGTGAATTGTGAGGAAAAGCCCGCCGTGAGCGGGGGCTTTTTGGAGATTGGCCCGCCCGCCGGGCGCGCGGGCAGGGACAATGGCTGAGCGCCTTTGGAGAATGCCATGAACAGGGACGGCGACATCTCATTGTTGTGGCAGTCGGTGGACCACTGGGCGGCGCGGAAACCGGACGCGGAGGCGCTGGTGTTTGGGGACCGGCGCGTCACGTGGGCGGAGCTTGCGGGCATGGTGGAGCGCATGGCGTGCGGGCTGATTTCGGCGGGCGTGGGCAGGGGGGACTGTGTGGCCCAGGTTTCCGCCGCGTGCCCCGAGTTCATCATTTCCTTCCTTGGCGCGTCGCGGGCGGGAGCGATGTGGGTGGGCCTTTCCCCGGTGTATCCCATGGAGGAGCTGCGGCGGATGCTGGGCGACTGCCGTCCGGCGGTACTGCTGGTGGCGGCGGAGCACCGGGGCGCGCCGCTGGCGGGGCGCGCCTCCACGCTGATGTACGAGATTCCGTCCATCCTGGGGACGTATGTGATTGGCGGGGCGGCGGCGGGCCTGCCCGCCTTCGAAGAGCTGCTTGAACCGTCCGCGGAATGCGCCGGACTGCTGGCGGAACGCGCCGCGGCGCAGTCGCCCGGCGACGAGACGCTGCTCATTTACACTTCGGGTTCCTCCGGCGCGCCGAAGGGCGTCATCCACACCCATGCGAACCTGCTTGCGAACGTGTCGCAGGAGGCCCCCCGCTTCGGGATCGGCGGGGACGACCGGGTGCTGCTGCATTTTCCGATCAACCATGTGGCTGCGGACGTGGAGATAGGGTTGTGCTCCATTTACGCCGGGGCGACGCTGGTGATTCAGGACCATTTCTCGCCCGCGGATGTTCTGGACGTGATCGAGCGGGAGAAGGTGACGGTGCTGGGGCAGGTGCCCGCCATGTACCTGATGGAGTACGAATACGACGGTTTCAGGGAGGAGCGGCTCCAGTCCGTGAAGACCTATCTTTACGGCGGATCCATTTCCACCCAGCCGATGCTGGACGTGATTTCCGGGCTGTGCGACCGGTTCGGCGCGCGGATGATCACCGGCTACGGCGCCACCGAGTTTGGCGGGTTCATCACCTCCACGGAGCCCTCCGCCCGCCCGAAATCCGGCGAGGCGGGGGCCGCCTACCCCACCTGCGAGGTGCGCATTGTGGACGGCGGGCGCAATCCTCTGCCCGCCGGGGAAACGGGTGAGATCGCGGTGCGCGGCCCCGTGCTGATGAAGGGCTACCTGAACAAGCCCGCGCTGACGAACGAGGTGGTGGACGGGGACGGCTGGCTGTACACGCGGGATTTGGGGCGGCTGGACGGGAAGGGTGGCCTGGAGATCCTGGGGCGCGCCTCGGACATGTACAAGAGCGGCGGCGAGAACATCTTCCCCGCCGAGGTGGAGGCGGCGCTCCAGTCCCATCCGGGGGTGATGTTTGCCGCGGTGATTGGCGTGCCCCATCCGGTCTACGGCGAGGTGGGCCGCGCATTTGTGATGCCCGTGCCGGGCGAGACGGTCGGTGCGGATGATCTGAAGCGGCACTGCCGCACGCGCCTGGCCCCGTTCAAGGTGCCGGAGTCCTTTGTGTTTATGGAAAGGATGCCGCTGCTGCCCAGCGGCAAGGTGGACATGCGCGCGCTGAGGGGGTTGTAGGAGTAGGAGGGATGGACTATATGGACTATATAGACGGGGTGGACGGGGAAGAGCAAAAAGGCAGGCGCGGGGCGTAACATCCCCCTAAATCCCCCTTCAAAGGGGGACTTCAGAGTTCGCACATTTTGGTTTGTTGTTCATGCTTCAGCATGTCGGGAAAAGGGGGGCGGGACGTGGATTAACATCCCCCTAAATCCCCCTTCAAGGGGGGACTGAAGAGGGGTGCTTTTTGTACCGGCTTTTTTACTCCAGGAAGGAGATGCGGTCGATTTCCACGCGCGCGCCCTTGATGTCGCAGGGATCGAGGCGCAGCATGGAGATGCGTCCGCGCCAGCGCGGGTTTTCAGAGAGCCCCACGGTGTAGTCATGCCACTGTCCGTCGGCCTGGACGGGGATGCGGAGGCTGCACGCCTCGCTGGTGGAGGAGCCGCCCGCCGACCAGAATATCTGGCATCCGGATTCCGCCGCCGGGGAGGCGGTGATCTTCATGCGCAGCCGCAGCACGGGCCGGTCCGCCGCGATGAGCCCCGCCGTGGGCGCCACCAGCGCGGGGTCGGGGGAGAGGGTTTCACAGGAGAGTACCCCGTTGGCGCAGAGCGCGGGGCTGAGGTTCATCATGGAGGTCCAGCCGCCCGCGTCCTTTTCGAAGGTCCAGTCCAGCGTGGGGGTGACGGGCGGGAAGTCGTAGGGTCCGAGGCCCACATCGGCGGGGCCGATGTTCACGGGCCAGTCCGCCTCCGGCGCGGCGGCAAAGACGCGGCGCACGGCCTCGTACATGTCAAAGCCGTATTCGGTGCAGGGCTCCACGTAGCTGCCCTCGCCCCATTCGTTGGCGGGGCCGAGGACGATGAAGGGGCTTTTGTTGCGGGCGGCGAAATCCTTTGCGGAACGGAGGAGTTTCTCAAAGTCAGCCACGGTGCGGTCCTCCAGCACGAGGGACTTGTCGCCGTGCCAGGGCCGCGAGTCCCAGCCGGTGTCCACCACGGGGTAATAGGCGAGGGCGCCGCACTGCTCCCGCCGCTTTTCCCAGGCCTCCGGCGCGGTGGCCGCCGCGTCGGCGTAGCGGGCGCGGTTGGGCATGGGCGACAATTCCACGGCGCGGCCCCATTCGTGGTAGGTGGTGGCGCCCGCGAATCCCTCGGAAAGGAGCGTTTCCGCCTGGGCCGGGGAGTCGTGGCCGCTCATGGCGATGAACTCAATGCCGTCGTATCCGGCGGCGCGGGCCATGGCCTGGGACTCTTCCAGCGCGGCGCGCACCTCCGCGGAGCCGCCCAGATCGCTGCGGAGGTTTCCGGGGGCCCAGAGGAACATGGCGGGTTTGCCGTTGACACGGTAGTAGGCGGGCAGGTTGAAGTAGCGGTCAATCCACTCCTGCGTCACCTTCCGCCAGTCCCCGCGGGAGTGGGTGTTGGGCGCGTTGTGGTTGGCCCACATGACGGCCACCTTGAGCTGGTCGCGGTATCGGGACTTGCGATAAGCCTCGAACCAGTGGGTGAGCGCCTGGCCGCCGTCGGACCAGTACCAGTCCACGAGGAAGCAGTTGATTCCGTTTTCGACCGCCCATTTGATTTGCCAGTCCACGCATTCCGGGTTGGACTCGTCGTAGTAGCCGAGGAGCGGTTTGCGCACCGGGGCGACGCGGCGGATGCAGTCCCATTTCGCGTCGGAATTCCAGCCGGGAAAGTAGTACATGCAGAGGTCGGTGGTTGGCGGCACGGGGGAGGGGACGGGCACATAATCCGCCCTGGGCGCGGACACCGCCGGAAGGAAGGAGAGGGAGGCGGTGGCCATGCACGTTGTCCCGCTTCGCAGGTACACGGGATAGGCCCCGGGCTTGTCCGCGCGCACCCGCCAAAGCAGTTCGCGCGGCTCGCCGTGTGGCAGGGAACGGAACGCCGCCTCCGCGGGGCCCGACAACACGGCCAGACCTTTGCCCGCATCCAGCCGGATGTCCCCGAGGGTTGCGTCCCCGCCGCCCACGTTCATGATTTGGCAGAGCACGGAGCATTCCCCGCCCGCGCGGTTGACCCCGTTTTCAAAGCCGAGGCGGCGCACGGACAGTTCCGCCGGTCCCGTGGGCCGCGCGGCGAGGCGCGGGGCCAGCAGTTTCGGCGCGGCCGCCTCCGGCAGGCGCACGCCGAGCATGGCGATGTTCCCCATCCACGCGGGATGGCCCGACAACTCCACGTTGTACACGCGGCTGCCGGGGCGCAGTTCGAAGGATTCGCTTTGCAGGCCGGGCGCGTTTTCCGCCACCCAGAGCAGTTCGGCCTGGCCGGCCTTCGCCGCCGAGATTTCCAGGGCGGCCCAGCACTGGGCGGTGATGTCGGCGCGCAGCGGCGGGGCGAAGAGCGCCCCCGAGCCGGGGAGGGGCTCCCAGGGCGCCTGGGCCGCGGCTTCGGCGGAGGCCAGCGGCGGCGCGCCGCCGCCCCATTCCACCACGCGGATGAAGTCCACGGCGTAGTCCGTGTTGCCGTAAAGATCAAAACGGATGGTCTTGATGGTCCCCTCGCGGTGCCAGCCGGGGACCACCGCGATTTCCTGCCATTTGTTGCCGCCCGTGACGGGGAAGCGCGCCGACTTCTCCTCGCTCAGCCCGCCCAGCGGCCCGGAGGTGTCGCCCGTCCAGAAAATCTGGGCCGTGCCGGAGACGCCGCAATGGATGCGTATGATCAGGTATTGCCAGGGGGTGGCGGGGATTTCGAGCCCGCCGCAAACCAGGATGGGGTCGCCGCCGGTGGTTTTACCGGTCAGCATGCCGCCCTCCACGGTTGCGGTGATCTCGCTGTTTGGGGTCCACACGGGCAGTTCGCCCGGAACGGAGAATTCCCAGGCGGGCAGGGCGGCTGCGCCGGCGAGCAGCAGGGCGGCAAGTGAAAGCATGGCCGTGTTCCTTCTTGGCATCGGGGTGCCGTGACGGGTAAACTCTTCCCATAGTATGACAGAGACGGCCAAAACACCAAGCGAGACGGGAGAGCCCATGATTCAATCCTGCACGATCAGGCGCGCGGCGGCGCTGCCCGCGTTGGAGGCCCCCTTTGACGCGCCGGAATGGGCCGCGGCGGAGACGCTGCGGGTGGACAAGTTCCACCCGCTGGGCAGCGGCCACCGGCCGGAGGTGCGGGTGAAACTGCTCCACGACACGACGGCGGTGCAGGGGGTGTTCCATGTGCGGGACCGGCATGTCATCGCGCGGCAGACGGGCTACCAGGCGATGGTGTGCAAGGACTCGTGCGTTGAATTCTTTGTCCGTCCGAAACCGGACAAGGGCTACATGAACTTTGAGATGAACGCCTGCGGCGTGCTGCTCAGCGAGTATGTGGAGGACCCGACGCGGACCAACGCGGGGTTCAAGAAGTTCGAGTGGACGGCGGAGCGCTTCGGGGGGATGGTGCGGATTCACTCCACGCTGAAGGGGCCGGTAATGGAGGAAATCGCCGGGCCGGTGGAGTACACCGTGGGCTTCCGCATCCCCTTCGGCGTGCTGGAGGCGTATGTGGGCGCGCTGGGCGCCGTGGGCGGCCAGATCTGGCGGGCCAACTGCTACAAGTGCGCCGACGAGTCGTCGCACCCGCACTGGGCGGCGTGGTCGCCCGTGGGGGAAAACCTTAATTTCCACCAGCCGGAGCGGTTTGGGATTATGCGGCTGGAGTAAGAAGAAGAGAAGCGTTTGGACAGGATAACAGGATTAACAGGATGATGAGGGAGAAGATCATGAGGCACCTTGGATGCGTGGCGCTGTTTGGAATACTGGGGGCCGCAGGGATGGCATGCGCGCAGGACGCGCCGGTGTTCACGCCCGCGGGCGAGGCGGCGGAGCGGATTAACCTGCTGCACCACCGTTTTGACAAGGTGACGGAACCGGCCTTCACGGACGAGTTCATCCTCGCGGACGTGAACCTGAACGCGGAGCGGCCGCGCCGCTTTGACGAGTTCAGCGGCGACGTGTCGGGACGGTTCATCGGCGCGCTGTCCCTGATGTCGCGGGGCGCGGAGGACGACGCGCGGCTGCGCCGCCTTGTGACGGAACTGATCACGCACCAGCATCCCGACGGGCGCTTCGGCAAGGCGTCCCTTTCCTTCGCCGCCGCCGACGTGGGCCCGGACCAGATGGCGCTGCTTTGGGGCAACGGCCGCCTGCTGGTCGGGCTGATGGAATACTGGGGGCGCTTCCGCGACCAGGAGTCGCTGGCCGCCGCGACGCGGCTGGGCGAATTCCTGCTCCGGGTCTTTGACGACTGCGCCAAGCCGGAGGTGATCGAGCGGCTGCGGGGCAAGGCGGCGAACGGGTTCATCTGCTTCACCCAGTTCAACGAGGGGCTGGAGCTGCTCACCCGCGCCACGGGCGATGAAAAGTACCGGGACACGGCGGTGAGGATGGAGGCGCTGATGGAGCAGCCGGGGGACCAGCACACCCACGGCTACCTGACCACGCTGCGCGGGCACATGATGATTTACGAGGCGGAAGGCGGGAAGAAGCTTCTGGAGGCGGTGACGGTGCGGTACGACAACCTTTTCGACACGGGGGCGGTGAAGGTGAACGGCGGCCTGATGGAATTTTTCAAGGAGAACTACGACCGCGACGAGGGCTGCTCGGAGGCGGATTTTGTGCGGCTTGCGCTTCAGATGTGGCGCGCCACGGGCGGGGCGCGGTACCTGGGCGACGCGGAGACCTGCCTGGTCAACAGCTTTTCCGGCTGCCAGCACGACACGGGCGACTTTGGCCACCGGGCCTATGACGGGCGGGGCTATGTGGCCGTGCCCGGCCCGGGCAGGTCGTGGTGGTGCTGCTCCATGCACGGGATGCGCGCGTGGCGCGACGTGCTGGACTGCGCGGTGACCGCGCCCGAGGACGGCGGCGCGAAGATTAACCTGTTCCTCGACGGGAAATGGTCCTATGGCCCGATGGCGCTGTCGCTGAAGCGCGACCCGGCGGGGGTGGGCCAATTCGTGTTCCGCGTGGCGGTGGACAAGGCTCCCGGCGAGACGCGGCCCATTGCGGTGCGCGTGCCCGCGTGGGCGGAGGCCATGACGCTCAAACTCAACGGCAAGCCCGTGGAGGCCGCCGAAGAGGGCGGATACATGACCGTGAACCGCGCGTGGAAGGCGGGTGACCTGCTGGAGGCGGAGGTGCGCTGCGCGGTGCGGCTGCGGTTGCGCGACGGGAAGACGCTGGCGCTGGCGGAACTGGGCGGCGAGCCGGTGGAGGCGGCGGTGTTTGTGGGGCCGTGGCTGATGGGCGTGGACGCGGCCCTTGACCCGATGTTCCACGGCGAGCCTTTCGCCCTGAACACGCTGCTGCTGCCGGACACGCTGGACAAGGCGGAGGCGGGGCCGGAGGCGTCGCAGGACGGCGTGGTGCGGCCCCTGGCCGTGCCGGGGATGCACTGGTCCGTGGCCTATAAGCACGAGGGGTTCCCGGACCTGTGCAGGGTGGTGCTGCGGCCCATCGCGGAGCAGACGGCGCACGCGCAGACGACGGTGTCGTACTGGCATTTGGTGAAGAAGGCGGAGTAGGGGGGTATCCGCAGATTACGCAGAGGGACGCAGATTGGGAAGAGAGGGACGAAAGGGACGAAAGGGACGGGGGTGGACAGGGGGGCAGGGGGGGACAGGGGTGGACAGGGGTGGACAGGGGTGGACAGGGGGGCAGGGGGGCAGGGGGGCAGGGGGGCAGGGGGGCAGGGGGGCAGGGGTTGACGGAAGAGGGGAGAGGGAGTGTCCGCAGGGTGCGCGGAGGGATGGGGGGGGGTGAGTCCGCGGCCCTCCGCGCAGGTGGTGTGTTTTTTCAGTAAACGGGGTTGGGCGGGGTTTCGCCGCGGAGGCAGGCGATGATGTTCGCGGCGGCGATGGCGGCCATGCGGGAGCGGGTTTCGACGGAGGCGCTGCCGAGATGGGGGATGAGCACGGCGTTTTCGCATTCGAGCAGGGCGGGATGGACTTCGGGTTCCTTTTCGAAGACGTCTATGCCCGCCGCGAAGATGCTCCGCGCCTTGAGGGCGTCGGCGAGGGCGGCCTCGTCCACGACGGGTCCGCGTGATGTGTTGACGAAGACGGCGGAGGGCTTCATTTTTTCAAACTCGGCGGCGCCGAAGGCGTGGCGGGTTTCGGGGGTGAGAGGGCAGTGGACGGAGATGAAGTCGGACTCGCGGAGGAGGGTGTCCATGTCCACGCGGGTTGTGTTCAGCTCCCCCTCCTCCTCCGCATCCAGCGGAGTCTGGTCGCAGTAGAGGACGCGCATGCCGAAGCCGCGCGCGCGGCGGGCCATGGCGCGGCCGATGCGTCCCATGCCGTATATGCCAAGGGTGGCCCCGTGGATGTCGACGCCGAGGAGCATCATGGGGGACCAGCAGGTCCACCGTCCCGCGCGGAGGAAACGCTCGCCCTCGCCCACGCGGCGGGCGGCGGCCATGAGCAGGGTCCAGGCTAGGTCGGCGGTGGTTTCTGTGAGCACGCCGGGCGTGTTGGTGACGATGACGCCCCGCGCGCGGGCGGCGGGCACGTCAATGTTGTCATAGCCCACGGCGTTGTTCGCCACGATTTTCAGTTGGGGCCCCGCCGCGTCGAGGAGTTCGCCGTCAATGCGTTCGGTGAGCATGGGCAGGAGCGCGTCCGCGCCCGCGGCCACCTTCAGCAGTTTGGCGCGGGGGATGGGGCCGTCCTGGGGGGTGACAAGCACTGTTTCGGCGCCGAAGGCGTTTTGGAGCATTTCAATGCCGCGATTGGGGATGACACGGGTGACGATGATTTTCATGGTATGACCGGGGCTCCATGGTGTTGCCGGGTTGGGTTCAGTTAAAGACAGGATGGTAGGCGGGGGGGGGCTTTTTAGTCAAATTTAAGGGATTTGGCCCGGGCCGCGCGGGGTCATTCCCGCGCCGCATTTGCCCCCGGCCCCGCTTATCGCGTATCTTATTGCCCTGTCTTTTGCACGCCCCGATAGTTCAGTGGATAGAACGAACGCCTCCTAAGCGTTAGACACAAGTTCGATTCTTGTTCGGGGCGCCATTTTTGTTTCAGGGAGCCGCGCCATGGCCGTAAAACTCATCATTTCCGACATTGACGGCTGCATTTCGCCGGAGGAGTCCCGCGCGTGGGACTGGCCCGCCTTCTCGCGGTTTGCGGCGCTGTCCCATGCCGCGTCGGAGGGGCGCGGCGACCTCGCGCCCATGACCCTGTGCACGGGCCGCCCCCAGCCCTATGTGGAAGCGCTCATGAAGGTGCTCGACATCCGCTTCCCCGCCATCTGCGAGAGCGGCGCGGTGCTCTACTCCCTCTCCGACAACCGGTCCCGGTTCACCCCGGCCATCACCCCGGAAAAGATACGGGGGCTCCACGCGCTGCGGGATCACATCACCACGGAGATCATGCCCGCCTTCCCCGGCCTGGTCTACCAGTTCGGCAAGGAGGCGCAGATGTCGCTCTACTGCGAACAGCCCGCCTGCTTCACCGAGGTGGCGGAGCTGGTGCGCGCCCATGCCGCCACCCTGCCCGGCCTGGAGGTGATCATCACGCCCTCCCACTACTACCTCAACATTGACCTTGCCGGGGTCACCAAGGGGGCCGCCATCCGGCTGCTTCTCGACGAGCTGGGCGTTGACCCCGCCGGGGCGGCGGGCATCGGCGACACCATGGGCGACATGTCGCTCCGCGAGTCCGTCGGCTTTTTCGCCTGCCCCGCCAATGCCGTCCAGGCGATCAAGGACGTGTCGGACTACGTCTCCCCGCACCGCGACATCGAGGGCGTGCTCGACATCCTCGAACGCCCCGAAATGCGCCGCGCCTAGCCCGCGCAGACCCGGTTCCTTCCGCCCTCCTTGGCCCGGTAAAGCGCCGCGTCAACCCGGGAAAACAGCCCCTCCATATCCTCCCCGCCGTCCGCCAGCGCGGCCGCGCCAATGCTGACAGCGAACCGGATCTCCCGCCCCCCGAAGCTGACCACGGCCCGCCCGACCTCCGCGCGGACGCGTTCCGCGTTTTGCAGCGCCCCCGCCAGCGGGGTCTCCGGCAAAGCGACGGCGAACTCCTCCCCGCCAATCCGCCCAAACAGGTCGCTGTCGCGCAGGGTTTCCCGCACCGTGACCGCCAGTTTTTTCAGCACATCGTCGCCGCAGGGGTGCCCGTGCGTGTCGTTGATGCGCTTGAAATGGTCCACGTCCAGCATGAGCAGGGACAAGGGCCGTCCGTAGCGGCGGGCGCGCATTATTTCCCGCCGCAAACTTTCCATGAAACTGCGGCGGTTGGCGATGCCGGTGAGCATGTCGGTGTTCGCCAGGCGGCGCAGCTCCCCCTCCAGCGCCTTCCGCTCGGTGATGTCGTTCATCACCAGCAGCACCATCTGATCCCCCCAGTAGGGGATCAGCCTGGCCGACAACAGCGCCCAGAAGGTTTCGCCCGAGGAGGTTTTCATCAACGCCTCCCGTTCAAGGACCGCCCCCTTTTCCTCAAGCTCCTTGATCACCGAGGCCCTGTCCTCCGGGTTCGCGTAGAAGGAGACAGTCTGCATGCCAATCACGCTTCTCGGCTCAACACCGAGCGTCTCGCAGGCGCGCCGGTTGATGTAGGTGATCAAGTGGTCCCGCATCGTCGTGAGAATCAGCGGAAACGGCACCATTTCCACCATGCCGCGAAAGCGCTCCTCGTTTTCCCTGAGCAGGTTTTCCGCCTCAATGCGCGCGCCCACATCCCTGGACACGCCGAGAAGCCCGCGAACACCGCCGGGGCCGGAAACCAGGGTGAGCACCGTCTCCACCAGCTTCTCCCCCCCGCCCCGGAAGGGCTGCGCGAAAACCTCCCTGCACACGGGAACGCTTTCGCCGCCCCCTTCGGAAAGACGTTCCAGCGCCCGCCTGACACGCTCTTTTATCCGGTGGCAGGAATCCGGGTTGAAGGAGCGCTCAAACGGCTCCCGGAGCGCCTCTTCGGGCGTCAGACCGCGCAGCGCCGTCACCGCCGGACTCACATAAGTGTACCGGCCCGTCCCCAAATCCACGGTCCAGATGAAGTCCTGCGTGTTTTCCGCAATCAGCCGGTAGTGCCGCTCGGCCTCGCCAAGGGCCCTGCGGGCCTCCTCCAGTTCTTTGGACATGCGCTCGTAAGTATCGTCAGTTGGGTCCACCGGCTCGCCTCCTCCGTTTGTCCAGCGGAATCCTTCCCATCCACCCCGCGCGGCGCCCGATGGGATGGGGATTCATGCTCCTTTGGAAGTATACCCCATAAGTTTTCTTCCGGCGCCTCCATTCATTCTCCGCGCCCGCTTCGCCCGCGTCCGCCGCCTCAGCACACCCGCACGCACTCAATCCCCAATACCGCCGCCAGTTTTTCAATCTTCCCGGCGATATGGCCCACGCCGATGGCCATGTGGTGCGCCGGTCCCGCCTTGCACCAGGCGTTGAAGAAGTTCTTCGCGCCGCCGGGGAAGCGGTAGCGGCTGTTCGTGTTGCCGATTTCCAGGATCGGCCCCGGCACCGACGCGCCCTCCGCCGTGAGCAGTTTCACTTTGCCCGCCCCGTCCTGCACCACCGACAGCAGGGTCACCGGCCCGTTCTTCACCGTCATCTGGATGGACAAGCCCCTGCCCGGCTTGCCGTGGTACACCGGCAGCGGCACCAGCCGCACCCGCCCCTCCGCGATGGCCATGTGCCCCGGCCCGTCATGGCCCAGCAGGATCACGTCGTCCTCAAAGTCCATCAGGTACGGCTCGGAGAAGGAGCCGCCCGCACCGAAAAGGTCCATGATCTTCATGGCCTGCACGTTCTTGATCTCGCACTCCCCGGCCACGGGCACGCCGTGCGCCGTGAGCAGCGAGTTGCCCGCGATCACCGAGGTGACAATATTTTCATAGTCGTTGCCGGGCTGGCCCTCGTAGTAGTACGCCATCGCCCCGAGCCGGTGCGCCGCCGCCAGCTTGTCCAGCGCGACGGAGGTGCGCGCCGCCCGGCGCAGCTCCGCCTCCCCGCATTCCGGCGACACGTCGAACTCCCCCCGGAACTGGGCGAGCTTCGCGTCCACCTCGGCTTCCGCGCACTCCTCCCGCAGGTGGTGCAGCTCGCACATCTCCAGCAGCTCGAAATGGCAGCCGAACACCGCCGCCTGCTGGGTCATGTCGCTGTACACGTCCAGCATGCCGCAGTAGTAATGGCCCAGGATGCCCACCCGGTTCTCCCGCATCCCCTTCGCCGTCCGCGCCGCGTCCACCCAGTCCCGCAGTTCCGCCCAGGTCTCCCCGTCGTCCAGCGTGCCCGTCACCAGATGGTAGTCAATGCCCGCGCGGTTGAACACGCACGCGATTTCCGGCGCGGAGCAGCTCTGGCAGTTGCCCAGCCATTCGCCGGTCATGAGGCCCCGGTCGCCCAGGCTGTTGAAGGCGGCATAGTCGAGCTGCCGCACCGGCTGGAGGTTCAGCACCACCACCGGCACCTTGGCCTGCTGCACCACCGGCAGCACGGTGGAGCTGAGGGCGTAGGTGGAAATGTAGAGGAAGATGATTTCCACATCCGAGGTTTTGAAGAGTTCCGCCGCCGCGCGCGCCTTCTCCACCGAGTCCACCATCCCCGCGTCCACCACCTCCACGCCGAAACCGGAGAGGCGCTCATGAATGCCCGCCTGGTAGCCTTCCAGTTTTTCCAGCAGCCCCGCAAACTGCGGCCAGTACGTGTCCAGCCCGATGCCGAAAAGCCCAACCTTCACCTTCGCGTCCTTCTCGCCCATCTCATGCTCCTTTCAGATCAGAGTGTCACAGGGCGGAAATAATGCCCTATCATGATTGTCCTTTGCACATGGACACCCCCCTCAGGGCGTCACCACCCGGAACCGCGCCGACGCCGTGTTCCCCTGCGCGTCCATGCAGGTGGCGCGGTGCTCCCCCGCCGTCAGCGTGATGAACAGCGGCGCGTCCGCGCCCGCCGTGCCCGCAAACTTCCCGTCCAGATACCAATGCGCCTGCGCGGACCCGTTCAGCGCGGCGGACAGGGGAATGCGGTCGCCCGCAGGCGCGCCCGTCAAAACATATTCCGCGTTGTCCGGCGGCGAGGTGATGGCCAGCACCGTGCGCGCCTCCTGCGCCGCGCCGGGGTCCGGCGCGGTGGTGAGCGCCGTGCCGCGCGGCACGGCGGCCAGGTCCCACCGTCTCGGCGAGCCCGGCCAGAACTCGCCCACGCCGCCCTCCGGGCCGGGCTGGTGCACCGAACAGCGCCGGTGCAGGTAGAGGCTCTTCGGCAGGGTCACCGCCGACTTCGCCGGGCATGCCGCGTCGGCGGGCAGCCCGGTCAGCGCGCACACCTCCACCTCGTGCGTTTCCCCCGCCGGATCCGGCCAGGCCGGGCCGGTCTTCGCGGGCAGCCCCCGAAAAATCTCCGCCGCCAGCGGCAGCGCCGCCTGCGACCCGATGAGACGCCGCGACGCCCTGCCGGAGTTGTTGCCCATCCACACCGCCACCAGATACTGCCGGTTGAAGAGCACCGCCCACGCGTCATGGAAGCCCGTGGAGGTGCCCGTCTTCCAGCAGACCCGGGTGGGTGCCACGCCCGTGCCCACCAGATTGCGGTCCAGCTCGGCGGGCAGCGGCTGATCGAGCATGGCGTAGAGCGCCAGCGCCGTGCCCCTGGAGAGCAGCCGCTCCCCCTCCGGCGCGGGCCGGTCGGCGCGCCATTGGAGGGGCCGGTGCTCCCCCAGCCGCGCCAGCATCAGGTACGCCCCGGCCAGCGCCTCCAGCGTGACCTCGCAGTTCCCCAGCGTCAGGCCCAGCCCGTAGTCGCCTGCCGGACGGCCCAGCGTGGAGAAACCGGCCCTGCGCAGAAAGGCGCACAGATCCTCCGTGCCCACCCGGTCCAGCAGCATCACGGCGGGCACGTTCAGCGACAGGCGCAGCGCCTCCGTCGCGGAGATCAGGCCGTTGAAGTCGCCGCTGAAATTGGCGGGGTTGTAGGTGCCGTAGTCGAGCTGCCGGTCCAGCAACTGCTCGGTGGGGTAGAGCCGCTGCTCCTCCAGGGCCAGCGCGTAGGTGAAGGGCTTCAGCGCCGATCCCGGCGATCGCGGCGCGCGGCACAGGTCCACCTGCCCGCCCGTGAACCGCCCGAAGAAGTCCGCCGATCCCGCCCGCGCCGCCATCTCCCCGGTCTCCGTGTCAACCACAATGACCGCCGTGTTGGTGATGTCGCCGTCGTACTTTTTCAGATACCGCCGCGCCGCCTGCTCCACCCGCTCCTGCAACGCCGCGTCCAGGGTGGTGGCCACCGCGCCCGATTCCCGCGCCTCCCTCCTCAGCCGCGCCGCGAGGTGCGCCGCCAGCTTGGGGAAGGGGTGGAACACCGCGCCCGGCGGCGTGTTCACCGCGCCGCGCCATTCCTCCCCGGTGATCAGCCCAGTCTTCCGCATCCGCCCCAGCACGGCGTTGCGCCGCGCCAGCGCCCGTTCGGGCCGCAGCAGGGGGTTGAAGGCCGTGGGCGACTTGGGCAGCCCCGCCAGCAGCGCGGCCTCGGGCAGGCTAAGTTCCGAGGCGGGCTTGCCGAAATAGCGGCGCGCCGCCGCCTCCGCGCCCGTGATGTTGCCGCCGTAGGGCGCGTTGTTCAGGTAGGCCTCCAGCAGCGCGTCCTTGCCCGCCGTCCGCTCCAGCCTCAGCGCCGTAATCGCCTGGCCGAGTTTGCCCGCCAGCGTGCGCGGCGTGGCCTCGGCGTGCTTCACCGTCTGCATGGTGATGGTGGACGCCCCGGAGACGATGCGCCCCCGCGACAGGTTTGAGGCGGCGGCACGCAGCGCCGCCAGCGGGTCCACGCCGGGGTGGCTGAAGAAGCGCCGGTCCTCCGCCGCCAGCGTCGCGTCCACCAGGCGGCGGCTGATCTGGTCCAGCGGCCTTGGAAAGCACCACTGCCCGCCGGGGTTCATGAAGGCGTGCAGCAGCGCGCCGTCTCGGTCGCGCACCTCCCCCGACCCCGCCGTGCGCAGGTAGTCCCCGGCGGGCAGGGGCGGCAGCAACGCGAAGGCCAGGCACAACGCGGCGCATGCCGCCGCCGCCGCAAGCACGGCGGCGGCAACTGTCCGCCTTGTCAGCCGGTGCCGCACCGTTCCGCGCCCCTATTCCACCACCACGGTCCCGTCCACGTTTGCGGCGCGGACCTCCGGGTTGTACATGCACTCCGCGCCCACGGCAGGATGCCGGAAATTGCCCGGCGTCACAGCGCGCACGGCGTAGTAGAAATGGTGGGTTCCGGGCGGGATCGTGTCGAAGGCCAGCACCAGCCGGTCGTCGCGCACCTCCAGGAAGGAGGGGTTCAGCCCCTTGTTCCGGGACGCGCCATCATCCCCGCCCTCGCCCGCTTCTTCCCCGTCGCCCTCATATTCCCCACCCGGGCCGTCACCGTTCCCGTCCTGACCGTTGGCGGACGCCGCCGCGCCCTTGCCCATCGCGGCGAGCGCGTCGGCGTCAAGGCGCGGGTTGGACACCTCCAGTCCGGCGGGCAGCAGGTCCGAAAGCACCACGTTCCTCAGCGGCTTGTCCCTCGGCGTGCTGATGGTTAGATCCACCAGGTAACCGCTTCCGTGGGCGAGCGGCGCGTCCGCCGCCAGCGGCGCGCCCTTGTCGTCGCAAATCGTCCGCGCCACCGCCAGACCCTCGGACAGCGGCTCCGTGCGCGGCGCCAGCGGCACGCCCGCCGAAACAAAGTTGGCCACCGCCGGAATCTTCCCTTCGTTCACCACGGTGAAGACGGCTCCCGGCCCCGTCGCAGTCCCGGCGAACCTGTCGGAGCCGGTGAGGATCTTCTCGCCCTCCGGCCCGATGACGCGCACCTGCGCGGTGCGGAGGTCCGTGTTCAGCGCGCCCAGGTACTCGCCCAGGGCGGCCAGCACGAAGGCCGTGTCCTGCGTGGTCAGCCGCTGGGCCTCCATCAGCCAGCCCATGAGCCGGTCCGCCATGGGCTGGAGCCGTGCCTGGGGCAGCTTCATCTGCGACCCGGCCATGAGCCGCACCGCCGTGTTCCGCGTCTCCGAATTGAGCACGCCGTCGTCCATGTCGCCGTCCCCCTCCGACATGCGCATGGTCTTGAGGTAGTCCGCCACACGCTGCGCGTCGCCCGTGTTCACCGCCAGCGCCGCCGCCAGCAGCCACCGCCCCGCCGGGGGCATGTCCAGCGTGTCAAAGCGGCTGATGGCCGCCACCGCGTCGGCCTGCCCGTCCAGCGCAAGCACATGGCACGCGTAGGCCCGCAGATGCAGGTCCGCGCCGCTGTAGCCGCCCTTCACCCACGCCGTGCCCCCGTTCAGGACGCTCCGCAGGTAGTCCTGGAGCGAGCGGAAGGCCTTTTCCGGCACCGTGGCCGCGTTGTCCCGGCGCACCAGGGTGATGAAGTGGGCGGCGTACACCGAGCCGTAGGGGTAGGGGCTGGTGTCGCCCGGCCAGTACCCAAGCCCGCCCTCCGGCGTCTGCATCGAGAAGAGGCGGTTCACCCCGGCCTGTATCCGGCTGCGGATGCCCTGCTCCGACGCGTCGCCGATGACCTTCATCACCGACGGGCCGAACATGGCCGCGTTCTTCCGCAGCAGGTAAAGCGGCATCACCTGCGAGGTGGTCTGCTCCACGCAGCCGTGGGGGTAGTTGAGCAGGTAGGCCAGCCCCTTCTCCAGGCGCATCAGCGGGTTGGCCGACACCGAAAGGGACAGTTCCACCGTGCCGTCGTCAACAAAGAGGCTGTTCTGGAACCGGGCCGTCCCGCCGGGCTGCACGATTTGCTGCTCCGTGGCGGACTGCCACGCGGCGGGCGCGCGCACCGGGATCGGCGCGTCCTGCGCCAGCCGCTCCAGCACCGCGCCGTCCGCTGGGTTGATAATCTCCGCCTCCCAGACCAGGCTGCCGGGACCGGCGGCGGTGGCGGCCAGGTCCGCGCGGTGGGACGCCGTGGCCCCCGCGGCAACCTCCAGCGCCTGCTCGCCCAGGCCCGTCAGGCCGCCCGTCGTCTTCCAGCGGAGCACCGCCCTCACGGGCGTCTGGGTCGTGTTGATCACGCTCGCCGTGCAGCCGAAAAGGTCGCCCGGCAGCGCGAAGCGCGGCATGCCCGCCTGTAGGATGTACGGGCGGCGCACATACAGCCCCGCCGCCGCCGCGCCCGTCGTGCCCTGCGTCGCCGCCACGGACACCAGCCGCAGTCTGCCGTTGAACTCGGGCACGTCGAAGGAGACCACGGCCCGGCCCGCGGCGTCGGTCCGCACCGCGCCGGACCAGAGCGCCACCGGCCTGATCCAGTTCTCGCCCACCTGCGGCGCGCCGCCCAGCCGCCGTTCGATGGCGTCGCCGCCGATCTGCGCGGGCGTGAAGTCGTAGGCAATCTTGTCATAGTAGTGGGCCCGGCGGAAGTCCGGCTGCCGGGACCGCTGGAACCATGTGAAGGGATCGGGGTTCGCATAATCCAAAATCGAGTGGATGCCCTCGTCCACCGCCGCCAGCGTCACCTCCGCGGCCACCGGGTTCCCCGCGCTGTCCCGCGTCTCCACCGTGAATTCCACCCGCTGCGCCGGACGCACCTCCTCAGGCAGGTCCGGGAAGGCCACCGCCACACGCTTCGCAGGATCGTTCAGCGGGATGTTGATCATGGCGAAGCTGGAGAAGGGGTACACCTGGTTCTGCGCCAGTTCCACCGGGCGCACCACCGTCACCTCGGCCCACACGTTCGGGAAATGCTCCGGCTCCGCCGTGAAGCGCAGCAGCCCCTCGCCCTTCGCCACGGGCACCGTGTGGCGCTGGACGAATTTGTCGCCCTGAAGAACCACAAAGGCCGTGCCGTCGAAGGGCGACCGGATGCGCAGCTCGCAGTCCTCGCCGAATTCAAAGCGCTCCTTGTTCAGCGCCAGTTCAATGAGCGTCGGGCTGCCCGAGTCGAAGACCTCCACCCGGTCCCAGGACAGGTTGAACCTGCCCGTGCTGAACATGGGCGTCTGGTCCGAATGCACCCGCACGCGGCGGCGGCCGCCCCAGCCCTCGTCGGAAAATTCAAAGCGGGTCCGGCCCCTGCCCTCAGCCAGCGCCACCTCGCGCGTTTCCAGGGGCACAAACGACTTGGTCCAGCGCGGCTCGTAGCGCCCGCTGAAGGAGCGCACATGGTAGTTCCATTCCTCCTTCTCCAGGGTCACCTTCACGCCGGCGAGGGCCGCGGGCGACTCGTCGGGACGGATCGCCGCCACGGACACGTCCACCGCACGCGCGCCCGGCACCGGCGCGAGCGCGACACCCAGCGCCACCGGCGCGGGGAAGACCGTCGCGGACGCGCGGGCGCGCACCTCGCGGCCGCCCAGCTCGAAGACCATGCCCCGCAGCGACGCCGCCAGCGGCATGGTCACGTTGTCCCGCTGCTTGTAGGTGTAGGTGAAGGACGCCAGCCCCTCCGCGTCGGTCTGCCGCGTGCCCAGCTTTTCGAGCATGGGCTCCAGCGCCGTGTCGTTGCGGAAGGAGTAGCCCTTCCATTTCTCCGAACTGAACTCGCCGGGGCGCAGGATGATCAGCGCCTCGCCGCGCCGGTTTGCCGCCGGTCCGCCGTAGAGGTTTTCCGCCTTCAGCCGGATCGCCACCGGGTCGCCCGGCGTCCACCGGTCCCGGTCCGCCGTGATTTCCGCCTTCATGCGGTTGGGCACGAACTCCTCCACGTTGAAGAAGGCCGTGCCGATGGGCGCGTCCGCGCCGGGCACCCGCAGCTCCACCGTGTACTTGCCCGTCAGCCACGACTTCTCCGACGCCAGCTCGATGCCGCCCGTGCCCAGCTCCGAAAGGGTCACCGGCTCCGATTTCAGCAGCCGGTTTTTCGGGTTCTGCACCTGGAAGAGCAGCGGCACGTTCGCGGCGGCCTCGGTGGTCTTCGTGCGCACGATCCACCGGGCGTGCATGGTCTCGCCGGGCCGGTACAGGTTCCGGTCCAGGTACAGGTACGCGTCATAGCCCTCCGGGTCGAAGCGGGGCATGTTTTCCTTGAAGGGGGCCTCGTCCTCCTCCCGCGCGTCAAGGCTCAGGAAGGACGCGTCGTTTTTCGTCTCCGCCACCACCACGCGCGGCGCGCCGAAGCGCTTGTCCAGCGCGGCGAAATGGGCCATGCCCTGCCCGTCCGTCTGGAGCGTCGCCATCACCTGCGACTTGCCCGAGTGGACCGTCACCGTGGCGTTGGCCACGGGCGCGAGGGTGTTGATGTCGTGGACAAACACCGCCAGCTCGTCGTCCTGCCAGTGGGCCACCATGCCCAGGTCGGTCCAGAGCACAATCTGCATTGTGTTCCGGTCCGACGGTGTTGTCACAAAGGTGAACACGCCGCGCCGGTCCTGGGGCAGCATCCTCACCACGTCCAGCGGCCTGGTCTGGAGCGTGTCGGGCGTGCCGGGAAAGGACACATCCTCGCTCGTGAGGACCTCGGTGAACTGGTCGTCGAATTCCGTGCCCCAGGGGTGGCCGTCGTTCATGTCGTTCACCGCCTGCGCGATGTTCGACGGGAAGAGCCGCGACAGGCGCACCGTCACCTTGTCCGTGTTGCGCGCCAGCAGCCGCACCGGGCCCAGGCTCTTCTTGGGGATGTAGAAGCGGTCCGTGATCTCCAGCCCCGCCGCCACCACGCGCGGAGGCTTGTCGGGGGTGTAGATCAGCGGGGAGTCAAGGGTCGCCTTGCCGTCCGAGGAACGCACGCCCGCCGCGATCTCAAAGGTGTAGTCCATCCCGTGCCGGAAGTCGCCCTTGACGACCACGCGCCTGCCGTCGCTCACCTCCACAGTGAGGTTTTCCACCGGCGGCTTGACCGTCAGCGCCTTCCGCAGCGCCTCCGCCGTCAGCGCCGTGTTGAAGTTCATCACATAGTTGACGCCGTCCAGTCCGTTCTCGTTCCAGTAGCTCCAGTTGGCCTCGATGGCGGTGGGTTGCTGCCCCTCCCGTCCGTTGCCAAGCTGCTCCTGCGCCTCACGCTGGACTGCGTCATTGAACGATGCCAGCATAAGGGCGTTTTCAGCCCCGGCCAGGGGCGCGTCAACGCCCACATTAACGGTGGAGGCATCCTTGACGGCATCATTGTCCAGTTTGAAGCGAATCACGGGGGAATAGCCCGCGTCGGTCACGCATTCATGCTTGACCGGAGCGCCGGACGCGTCCGTGATGCTCGTTTTCGCCGCCGCCGCCGCCGTTTCCACGGGACCGGTGAACCGCACCTCCAGCACTTCCAGGCCCAAAAGGTTCTTCCGCCAGCGCACATTTTGCACGGTCATCGGCTCGCCTTGGGGAAGGGAGAATTCAAGATCCTTCCGGAGCGGAAAGGGACCCGCATCGTCCATGTTGCGGGTCAGCCGCACCTTGCAGGGGAAAGGCGTTGTCCGGGGCAGTGAAAGCGACACGAAACTGTCCGTTGGCTCCGCGTCAATCCATTCCGCCCCCGTGGCAGGCGCGCCGCCCGACTCCAGCACCTCCACCAGGTAGAACTTTGAAAAAAGTGCCCACCGCCAGGGCAGTTCCATCTTGAAGGCCAGCCTGTCGTTCTCAAGGGTGGTCTCCCGCACAGTGAAAGCCGGGTCCGTCCCGGTGGGCAGCGCCAGCCTGCCCTGCGCGGCGTCAAAGGCCCCGCCTTCGGCGGACACCAGCCCCGGCTGAATTTCGGCCTCCACAAAAGCCAGTTGCTTCATCCCGGACAACCCGGCAATGTTCACCTTCAGCCAGTTGTCCTTGAGGGTCACCTCCGGTTTCAGCGGCGCGGGGGAGAGTTTCACCACCGATTCCGGGTCAATCACCGCGCCCTCTGCGGGAACCGCCACCGGCTGGTCGAAATAGAGCACGAAATGATCCTGCACCGCCATGCCCGGCAGGGGGTACTGCCCCACCAGGTGGAGCGGCTTCGGCGGCATCTTCACCGGCGTCGGGGGCGGAGGGGGTGGGGGGGGCGGCGCCTGCGGCGCGCACGCGGAGAAGCCCAGCACCACGCACACCATGGCGGGAAGCACGGACGGGAGAAAACGGAAAGCGGACATGGGAGCATCCCCTCGGTTTGGGTTCCGGACGGCAACGGCCCCACATGGCCGCCGTTACCCGAAATTATACCCGGTTCCACTGCGCTTTTGGGGAAAAAATCAGGCGCGGATGGCGGCGGGGATTATGGACGGGGTGGACGGGGTGGACGGGGTGGACGGGGTGGCGCGGCATCCCCCTGAATCCGGGGCGGGCCTCAGCGGAGGAGGCGGGCGATGAGGAAGGCGAGTTCGAGGGCCTGGGCGCCGTTGAGGCGGGGGTCGCAGGCGGTCTGGTAGCGGTCGCCGAGGCAGTCCGCCGCGACGCCGCCGGAGCCGCCCACGCATTCGGTGACGGGTTCGCCGGTCATTTCGAAGTGGACGCCGCCAAGGCAGGTGCCCACGGCGGCGTGGAGCTCGAAGGTCTGCTCCAGCTCGGCGAAGATGTCGGCCATGTGGCGGGTTTTGAGGCCGCCGCCCGCGGCGCGGGTGTTGCCGTGCATGGGGTCGCAGCTCCACACGACGGGATGGCCCGAGGCGGCGACGGCGCGCAGGACGCGGGGCAGGCATTCGCCCACCTTTTCCGCGCCGAAGCGGGTGATGACGGTGACGCGGCCGGGGATGCGGTGGGGGTCGAGGCGGTCGAGCAGGGCGGCCAGCTCCTCCGGGGGCGTCTGGGGGCCGGCCTTGAGGCCGACGGGGTTGGCGATGCCGCGCGCGTATTCCACGTGGGCCCCGTCCAGCTGGCAGGTGCGGTAGCCGAGCCAGAGGAAGTGGGCGCCGAGGTTGAGCCATTCGCCGCCTTCGCGGCGGGTCATGGCCTCCTCGTAGGGCAGGAGCAGCGCCTCGTGGGAGGTGTAGAAGGAGACGCGGCGCAGCGTTTCCGCGTCGGCGCCGACGGTTTTCATGAAGCGGACGGCGTCGGTGATGGCGTCCACGATGCGGCGGTAGGCCTCGCTGTCGCGGCTCTGCTCGATGAAGCCGAGGTCCCAGCGCTCGGGGTAGTGGAGGTCGGCGAAGCCGCCCTCGATGAGGGCGCGCAGGAAGTTCAGGCTGGCCGTGGCGTGGTGGTAGCCCTTGAGCATGCGCCGGGGATCGGCCGCGCGGGCCGCCGGGGTCGCCTCCAGATCGTTCACCAGGTCGCCCCGGTACACGGGCATTTCCACGCCGTCCACGGTCTCGGTGCCGTTGCTGCGGGGTTTGGCGTACTGGCCGGCCATGCGGCCGATGCGCACCACGGGCTTGCGCGTGGCGTAGGTGAGCACGAGGCTCATCTGGAGCAGCACCTGGAGCTTGGCCGTGAGCGAGGCGGCGGTGCAGTCGGCGAAGCGCTCGGCGCAGTCGCCGCCGTGGAGGATGAAGCGGCGGCCCTCCGCCGCGCCCGCCAGATCCTCGCGCAGCCGCTCAATCTCGCCGCGCACCACGATGGGCGGCTTCTGCGCCAGTTCGCGCCGCGCCGCCTCCGCCTCCTCCGGGCGGGCGTAGGCGGGCTGCTGCGCCGCGGGAAAACCGCGCCACGATGCGGGATGCCATGTGTTCTCTTCGGCGGGGGCCATGGGTGTCCGTCCCGCGGCGCGCGGGGCTGAGAAACGGGGGTGCGCGCCGCCTCCGCCACAGACTAGCACAGGCGTTGCCGGGGCCGCATGTTTTTTTTCGCGCTCCGCGCGCGCCGCGCCCCTTGGATGCCGCCCAAAACTTGAAATTCCCCCCGTTCATCTGCTATCTTTCCGCGTCCTTTGACACAATTCCGCGATAGCTCAGTCGGTAGAGCGGGTGGCTGTTAACCACTAGGTCGCAGGTTCGAGTCCTGCTCGCGGAGCCAGTCTTTTCCCGAGGCCACTGGCCTCGGTTTTATTTTACACTGCGCCCCGGTCAGAATCTGGCCGGGGCGTTGTCGTATCTGCCCGTCCCCACGCGACTTGCACCGACATATACATCTGCCGTACTCTCACGTTATGAAACCGTTACGAACCTGCAACCGGGGGGAACCCGGCAGGTTCCCCCCGCTGAGGCGATATTCTCTCACGAAACATGAGAGTTTCAGCTTAACAGTTTCGAGTTAGTAAACGGCGGGGTACCCAACGGCCACCCCAACAGGAACGGGATGTTAACCAACATGGACGGAACACCGGCCATAACCATCGACCAGGCGACCCTGGATGAGATCGTCCGGCGCATTCTCTCCGTTGCCTCTCCTGAGAAAATCATCCTCTTCGGCTCCGCCACCGGTGAAATGATCGCCGACAGCCACCTTGACCTACTACGATGGAAAGACCGGTACACTGAGGAGTGTCAATCATGCCTAGCCTGAACTGGGGAATGGTACCCAATGGGGGTGCTTTTGAATCGCTCATGCATGCCATTCTCTACGCGAAAGATCCAACAACGGTTCTTTTTGGCCGCCCGGGGAAAGACGCTGGTCAGGACGCTCGCTCTGCCGACGGCACCATTGTCTATCAAGCGAAGTATCGGCAGGAACTCAATATGGACGGTGCGATTGCGCTTGCCTTGGAGGAGCTGGACAAAATCAAGAACTACCGACAGCCTTCCCATGCCAACCAAGTGCATTGGCAAAATGCGCAGCATTGGGTTCTCGTCGCGAACTTCTCGATAAATCCTAATGATGATGCGAAGTGGAAGAGCCAAGTCATGCCTGTCTTCCAGCAGGAAGGTCTTACCGCTGAATACTGGCACATCGATATCCTGGAAGGCTGGCTGGCGCAGCACCCGGAGGTCAGAGACGTTTTCTTCGACGGCGAAAATCGCGTCTTGGTCGGCCTCAAGGAGGCGCATGACCTCCTCAGCGCCGAATGTATCGGCAGCCTCTCCCTCGACATCCATATGGTTGGCCGCGATAGTGAGCTTGGTTTGATCGAGGGTTTTGCCTCGTCGGGAGAAACGCGTGTATTGCCGGTCATTGGGCCTGGTGGAATCGGTAAGTCAAGGTTGCTTTATGAGGGACTGGTTTCATTGGCTCAGGATGGCTGGCGTGTCCTCTGGGCTTTGCCCGGGGCGATGGCGAGGTCATCGCAATGGTTCCGTCTTCTGAACGGTGCTCAGAAGACGTGTGTGGCTTTGGACGCCCCGGACGATCCCGGCCTTCTGCGCGCGGTCATTGAGCAGTTGGCAACAGTTGAGCGCCGAAACTGGCGTGTGATCGTCGCGTACCGTAGCGAGAAAGCTCAAGCACTCCAACGGTTCAATACACACAAGCACGTTCACGAACAGATTCGTCTGACTCCTCTGGATGAACCCAACTCCCACACGCTGGTGAATGCATGTCTCCAGGGTACGGCCCAGCCCTCTTGGCTGCATTCAGTGTACAGCTTTACGAACGGCGTTCCTGGCTGGCTTTGTCTCATCGGTGAATTGGCCAAGAGAGGGACATTATCTGGTCTTCCGACAAGCGTTGACGAGATCGCGGCGCTGTACGTCGACTCTTGCCTTGATAAATTGGGCGACGCAAACCGTGAACAGGGCCGCACACTACTTCGGTGGCTGGCATTGTGGGGCACCCTGGCGGTTGACGGCAGAGACAGCGAAAACGTTGAGTTATCGTTTCTCGCGGAACAGAACATCCCAGAGGTAACAACCCGTGAAATGCTGAGGCGGTTCATCGACGCCGGTATTGTGCGCAATTGGGGCATGAGAAAGAGACTGTACGCTGTGGAGCCTCTGATAGTCCGTCACCATGTATTGAGCAACTGGCTGTATCGCGAAACGGAAGTGGGCTACGAAGTCACTCAGGAAGGTCGTCGGTTAGTCAGTCTCATTGTGGAAGGCCGCGTACCAGCGGCAGATTCTGCGCTCCATACGCTCTCGCAATTGGCGCGTTCCCGGCTCGAAGAAACCGATGCAACCATCTTCTTGAAGCCCATCTTCGACGTAATCACAGCGTTGGCGTCCGAAGGAGATACGTTGGATCAGTATAGGGTCGCTGGTCTTATCGAGAATGCCGGAGCCGCTGACCCGGAGGGGGCACTCGATATTCTGAGCAGTATTCGGAAGTCCCCAAAACAGGAAGTGACGGCTAGCGTGCCAAACATGGGTGAGCAGACGTTCACACACGACATTCTTCTCGCCACGCTACCTTGGACGCTTTTTCAACTCGCAGAACATATTACAAGTCCAGTAGTTGCTCGTCGCTACCTTGACGAATTCCGCCAACTTGTCGCGCTTGAAGACCAGGGGAATCTGAAGGCGACGGGCGGAAAGACACCACGGACATTACTCAGGCGTATCCTAATAGGTTCTAGCAAAGCCGACATCTTTGCCCAGCCAGCGCATGATCTGGTGGTTGCTGGGCTTACTGCATCGGACGCTTGGCCGTTTGTGGGATTGGTTGCCGAATGTCTATTGAACCCTGTCCGCGAGACCGTAGAGTGGGTCGCGCATTGGACAATGACAATCACCAAGCGGCCAATGGCGCCTGGTAGTCGTGAATGGATATTAGCCGCGCATATTAGAGAAGAGATTTTTGGCGCGCTTCAGAACTGCCCAGGGGCTGAGTTTCGGGGACCGTTTTGGGAAGTCTTGGCCGACTCCCATCATGCCTTTCACCATACAGTGCTTCAAGGTAAAGTCAAAGGCCCAGTTAATGTGAGCTACCGGCAGGTTCTCATCGACGATCTTACGACTTGCGCCACGATCCTTGGTTCACCTCCCGTTTCGATGACAATCGCGGAGGCAACTCACGCTCGTAAGATGTGGTCCTGGTATCTTGAATACGGAAAAGATGACGACCTTGTTGGACTCGCTCGAGATTGCGAAAACATTTACGCAAGTCTGTCATCTTGGCACCTTCATGACTTCTTCCGCTTCGCGACGGAAGAAGAGCTTGTTCCAGAAACAACTCGGATCGCAGATATGCTCTTGAATGCTGCTCATCCCGATGACTTTACTGAGTTCTTTGAAGAAGCAAAGCGATATTTGGATGCGGCCCGGCACGCTCAGGACATGGCCGACGATTGGCGTATATCGTGTCTCGCCGATGCTTGTGCTGACCGGTTTGTGATCGATGCCAGCGCACCTATAAACCCTCTTACGGAATTTGCAGTTGGAGTTCTTGGCCAGCCCAATCATTCAAATCCATTGGCTTGGCGTTTCGTGACCCGAGTGTGCCAGCGTCACCTATTCAATGCGAAGAGACGAGACGAAGCGGCTGTCGCTACTGCGCTGTCAGCATTGCTAAGCATAACGGCGGACCAATCCCGGTTGCTCAGAGAGCTATACAGCAACGTGCACCCCTCATCGACCGGCATGCTCACGAAGTTGGAACTTGACCGTCTTCTTGAGCACGAGACTGGTTTTCCGGTACGCGACTGGTTTCTTCTTCTTGGGCCATTTTATGCGCTTGATATGGCGCTGGTGCAGGAACGACTGCGAGGCAGGCTCAATGTGTCGCCTGATGACGCTGGAGAGCCAAGTCATTGCATGGAGAGTTTCATTCTTTCCACATATCTCACTGCGTTGCGCTACAACTGGGCCGCCGAGCAAATGCCCGTCGGTTGGATTATTGAAATAATCACAGCGTATGGGCTGGATGGAAGGCTCCTTGGAATGCATCAGCTTGAATGGATGCGCGACCAGTCGAGCTTCCGTTTGAGCATGGTACGGCTGGCGGATTTTATCCGCTCCCGCTGTGAATTGGAGCAGAACGTCAAGCCATATGCGAGCTTCCAGACCGTCCCACACAACTTCGCCATTGGTGCCTGGGTAGTTTTTGATGCGACCCAGGATGTGGAAGTGGATGCATTCCAAGATATCTGTCGCCAGGCCTTGGGGAGCACCTTCATCGCTATCTACTGTATGCCGAAATACGTTTGCCAGCTTGATCCCACTGGACAGTACGTGTCCGCATTTGTGAGACAATACCTTGACGAGACTCCAGACATAACTGGGGATGCGCTCGCTCGCCTGGGTTATCTGGCGTCGGGATATGAAAATGACTCAAGCCAGTGGGCCGCCATTGCAGGCCCCATCTGTGAAAGGGCTGTGGCTCTGCCGCGCGGCGAGCGGGAGAGAGTGTATTTTGGCCTGTCCCGAAAGGAGACCGGCGTATTGAGAAGTATGCCCGGTCAAGTGCCAGACTATTACGTTCGAGCTTGCGAGACTGCGACCCGCCTGAGAGATGCGGAGCCCTTGGGCTCTCCCCTGAGAGACTATCGAGCATGGGCACTGAGACGAGCAGACGCAGAGTTCAAAGAACAGCAGGAGTGGGCGGAGGAGATGGCTGATGAGTGATCTGAAGGGGGTAATCGAGACTAGCGTCACTAGCCTGAAATCGACTCTGACACTCTCTACCTCGGGGCTCTCCAACCCAAACAAGATCCCTGCTGACTGTTACAACCTTTGGAGAAGACGGGCAGAACTGCACGCCTCTTTGGAGGCCACATTGGGTCTTTTGCCCATGCGCGATCTTGGATGGAATGTGCTGACGTCAGTGGCTAACGATGAGAAAGTGGTTGATCGGGCAACCAGCTTACTTCGATTCTGTGGGCAGGATATGCCTTTTTGCACCGCCAGGCACTTAGCTCTGTCTGCGTACATCACCACAACCTGGTCAGTTTATGACCGGCTTTCGAATGTTTGCGGACGGTTGATTGGCCACGAAAGTGTCGGAAACAATCCGTTGCCCACATCGAACCCGAAACTCATCGAGCATTTTATGCGAAAGGGCAAGGAGCAGAAGAACCAGCATGGTTTCTCGCTGGCCTGCCTTCTGCCTCCCGCGTACGGATGGCCTGCAAGCGTAAGTTACGTTCTGCGTAATTGGTTAGTCCATGAAGGGTTGGAGGCCGAAGGAGTTCCCTTATTCATCGGGAACACGTTGGCCGACTCCTTCGAACTCAGTGACGCGGCCATCCAGCGTATCGAAGGCTTGTGTAATGCGAACGGTGCCCAGCATTTCCATTGTTGCTTGTCTGCAGAAACCGATCATCCTTGGTATGACAAGACGGTTTTGACAATCCTCGAACGATGTCACTCGGAGCTGGATCAGATGTTCTGTGGTTTGCTTGATTGGGCTGTGAAGGCATTCGCCCTTCAGGTCGAAGTATTTTTATCAAGGTGAACCATTTCTGCAATATTAAAGAACGGAGCCAACTATACACAGTCCGTGCTAGATAGCCTTTTCGAGTAGTTTCCATAGCCTCCGTTGCTTGCTCCAGTCAGCTTCGACAGTAAGGGGTCGGATGTCGGCATATTTGAGGGGATCGCGGGTTGCGTCGGTCCGGGGCAGGAAGAGCAGGTCTTCCTGGATATCCGGCGCCAGCACGCGGAGGTTCATGATCTGGGTGATGCGGGCGCGGCTGACGTGGCCGAGGCGGGCGAGGTCGGCCATGTCGATGACTTCGCCCCGGGCGAGCAACCCTTCAAAGTGGATGGCGAGGGCCATGAGCCGGGACAGACGCGGGACGCGGCCAGGCGCGAAGTTCTCGGGCTCGGCGGGAGCCTTGCCCTTTACCAGGCGCTTTTTTCCGTGCCGGGAACGTTCAAAGTGGACGTTGAACTCAAGGGTCATTCCGTTCATTATTGCTTTCCTCCATGTTGACAGTGTGTTCCTGGGCCAGGGCGTGAATGCCGTTGGGTCGGAAGGTCAGGGCGACGGAACCGGCCTCACCATCGTAGCCGACGCGCTCGACGACTAGGCTCATCACCCGGCATTGCTCGCGCGGCGTGAGTTGGTCCCAGACCGGGCTGAATAAGGATAGGGCCGCAGCCATTTCACATTCCGTGACGAGTTCGCCAGACACCGCTACGATTTCCTCGCGCAATTCCGTGCTCCGGCGGCGGATCTGTTCGATACGTTCCTGTACGTCCGCGAGTTGGCGGGTCTCTGTGCCGGACATTTCCCCCACATCCGCCATCGTCTTCACTAGCTTCCGTTCTTGCTCGGACAAGCCGTGCAACTCGCGACGGAGCGTTTCCTGGTCGCGTTGCAGCACTCGCAGCCGTTCTTCGTTCTCCGCACGCGCCCCGGCCACGGCCTCGGCAACAAGGGCATCGTCCGTGCCTATGCGACGGATCTGTTCAACCACGAACTTCTCGATATCATGGGCAGGCACCGACCGTGTCGGGCAGGTCTCCCACCCGAATTTCTGCGCGTGGGAACAAACGTAATAGCGGTAACGGCGGTTGCCTCGTGAGGTGTAGGCGTGAATCATGGCTGCGTTGCAGGACTCGCAGACGAGCAGTCCCTTCAGAAGCGCGCCATATTTGTTCCGCACGCGCGCGCCGCCCTCGGTGCCGTTCTGCTTGAGCAGCGTCTGTACCCGGTTCCATATATCCTCGGAGACCAACGCCTGTTGCTGGCCTTCGTATATCTCGCCTTTGTAGTTGACCTTGCCTATGTAAATGATGTTCGTGAGTAGTTTGAAGAGGTTCGTCTTATTGAACGCGAGGCCGCCGTGTTTCTTGCTGCGTTTGCTTGTCCAGCATTTGGTTGTCCAGCCGCGCCGGTTCAGTTCCTGTGCTGTTCGCACGAGTCCCTGATACTCCAGGTAGCAGGCGAAGATTTCGCGCACTTGTTCTGCCTCGGTCTCATTGACAAGGATACGCCCGCCGGCAGGATCGACGTCATAGCCGAGGACTGGGCTGCCTCCGACCCACCGGCCCTTCTTGCGTGCGGCGGACATTTTGTCGCGGGTGCGCTCCGCGATAATCTCCCTCTCGAACTGAGCGAAAGACAACAGGATGTTCAGCGTCAGGCGCCCCATCGAATGGGTCGTATTGAACTGCTGCGTCACCGACACAAACTTGGCGTTGTTCTTTTCGAGGGCCTCCATGATTCGTGAGAAGTCGAGGAGCGACCGGCTGAGGCGGTCCACCTTGTACACCACGATGCAGTCGACCTTGCCGTCCTCGACATCCCTCATGAGCCGCTTGAGCGCCGGACGGTCCATGTTTCCACCCGTGAAACCACCATCATCGTAGAGGTCCGGCAGGGCAACCCAACCCTCGTGACGCTGACTGGCGATGTAGGCTTCGGCGGACTCGCGCTGGGCGTCCAGAGTATTGAATTCCTGGTCAAGCCCCTCTTCGGTCGACTTGCGGGTGTAGATGGCGCAGCGTACGCGTGCGTGCGCGGCGGGTTGATTCGTTTGCGTCTGTCTGGACAACTTCTTCTCCCGTTACTTCTTCAAGCCGAAGAAGTCGAAACCGTTCCAATTTGTACCCGTAATGTCACGCGCAATGGCCGACAGGGATTTGTAGGTCTTGCCTTCGCAGCGGAAGCCGCCATCGACAACGCGCACCTCGATATCCTTTCCCTTATAGTTCCGGTGCAGGATTCCACCCGGAGCGGGAAGCCGGTTGTCCCTGGGGATGAAAGAACGCACCAAGGTGCGCCGGGGCTCGGCTGGCCGGGGCGGATCGAATGTGCCGCGCGGCGCCCGCACCCGGAGGTCGGCTTCGTTGGCGAGTTCGGCGGCGCGTTGACGCGCCCTCTCGGAGATATCGCCCTCCGCGAGCGCCTGTTTACGCCAAACGATGCGTTTCACAAGGTAAGCCTTGTTTCTGGTCCTGTTCTCTTCCCCAGTCAACCGCATGAATTCCCTCAGCAGTTGCCCCACAGTCATTTCATTGAGCCTTGCGACTTCATTCTGGATGTTCAGCGTCATTGTGTTTTCCTTCCTGGCTCTCGGCCGTGTTAATCAGTGTCGCAATGGACGCTTGGTTGGGCGGGCAGAATCAAGTCATTTTGAGAGGTATCTTCCGGGCATGAATCTGGCCGGGCGATGGCCGTATCGGCCTGGGCTCGCCGAATGATTTCCGGGTAATCCACACGTTTGCGAAGACGCAGAAAACCTTTCACAAGGAATTCGGCGATCTCCTGACGACGGGCTTTGGGGGACATTTCATCCGGCTTCTCAATTCCGAACATTTTCCGTTGCTCCTCGGTGGGTTTCGCGCGGGCCGCCAGACGACCCACGCTGTTTACTTACCGGAAGCAGTCGTGAACTGTCGGATACGAGAACAGGGATACGAGAACGGACCGCTGAAAGAGGATGTGGATGCCTATATGGCGTGGGAAGTCCTGCCGCATGTGCCCGATGCTTGGGTGGACCACAGCAAAACACGCATAGGTTAGCGGAGTTCTACGGCACGTCTGTGCCGAATATCAGCGTCAACATCCGCAACATACTGGAAGAGAATGAGTTGCGCGCAGAAGCAACCATTAAGGAATACTTAATGGTTCGTCGGGAAAGCTCACGCCAAGTCGAACGCCCGGTCAAACACTACGATCTTTGCATGCCCATTGATGTCGGTTATCGGGTCAGCTAGCCTCGAGGCACCCAATTCCGCCCGCGGGCCAACCGGCTCCTTTCTTGTCGCTCCCAACACGATTGGGGAAAAAGGCATTGACTGAATTTCTTTTCAGTAGTATAATTTTCGGTCGGACTGCTGTCAATCTTGGGCGCATTCTCATTGGGCGGGATTGCGGATTGACTGTGCGCCGGGAAAGGAGTTTTCAATGGCCACACTTAATCTCCGTCGTTTTTCGAAGCCGGAAACCTTGCTCGCCATCGCGCGGGAACACCTTATCGCGTTTCTCGAACCATACAGGGCATATTTCCTGAGCCGAGGGGTGCCTGTTCCTCTTCCGGGAACAGAGGCCCCCCTGGACTACGGTGCGCTGAGTCTGGCGCTGATCAGCCCCGACACCAATATGCCAAAGGAGCTGATTGACGCTCTGTTTTTCGTCAATGAGCTGGCGATGCCGGAGAGCTTCGATACCCTCCATGACGCCATCATCGAATCCGGTCTGCCCATAAACATCGCCGAGGAAAGCTCGCCCACGGACCTCGCCATCCAGATCTGGATGAAACGCCCTGCGCTTCTTGAACGGCTGCATTCCGAACATTTCCTTTCCAGGCCGCGGAGCTTCGAGTATTTCCGTTCGACCAGAGCCAGCGTGCCCCCATTTCGCAAACCAGATCACACGACTCTTCACGCCATCGAGCGATCCCTCGACGAGTGGTTTGTCCGCAAACATCGTGGACGGACAGCCCGCGTCACCATGTTCACCGAACCGGATTCCGTGTGGTTCCTCGTCCGGCACGGCGAACCGTTCGCGCGCGAATCGGCGATACGCAAGGGCGAATCCACCAGCGTTGCCTTCCGCCCGGCCAAATTCGACGTGCTCGTGTACAACCCGGCGACCGGAGAAATCCGCATCAACGCGACCGGCAAGGTCCTGAAACAACTCTACCGGGAAGTGTTCGGCCTGCGCCTCTTCGGAGACGGCAATTTCTTCGACGGGCAACGCCGGTTCACTTTGGAGCCGCTTCGGCGCGATGGCAAAAACTCCCTGGTCTGCTCCGATATCGATGGCTTGGAATGGGTCAAGCTCAAGGAGGTTCATTTCCATTGGCTTGGCGAGTACCGCGAGATCGAGATACGCAAGGCCGAGGACATATTCGCGGCCATGGAACGGCGGGGTTCCTCCATCCCGATTCTGGCGACGATTGCGCGGGCCACGTTCGAGGTCAAATTCGAGGATTCGAAGCCGGCGCGAATGGTGTGTATCAGTTCGGAGAACAAGGCACAATACAAACGGGACGATGACGCTGAGATTATCGAGCGATGGATGCTCCAGCGCGGTTTCATCAATTTCGAACAGGATGTGGACTATGACGGCCTCGAACTCTTTATGGCAGCGTCTTGAACGCCTATCCGGGCAGGCCGGAGTGATGATAGAGTGGCAGACCTTGCTCGGGTCTTGTTTCGACCGTTTCGCATGCTACCTCCGTCCGACGGACCGCGAGGCCACGGCCATCCTATGTGCGGACATGTGTGCCCGTGGATGTTCGCGGCGCATCGTCAAACATGGCAAGCGGGATATTGCCGCTGTCTGTCCGGAGGGCGCGCATTCCATTCCCCTGGCACCGGGTGATTGCATCATTCACGAAATTGATACCGGCAAGCTCCTTGATGAACTGGGTGAAGCAATCGGCATTGATGTCCAGCGAGAGTCGCTCCCAGGCATTCCCATGGCGTTTCGGCTGGGAACGTTGTTTCTGGCGCCAGGGCGTCGCGTGCCAGTCATTATCTCGTTAAGCGGCGATCCGGACATTTTCGCAAAGGCAGCGGCCTCTCTCCTTTTGTCGGAGGATACGCCCTTTGTCTTGTTCGGCCTCACGCAACGTGCCTGTCTGCCGGACACCGCAACACAACTCCGCCGGCGCGGCGCGGCATTCGTTGCGCTCGATGAATATCTGGATGGTGCCGATGCTGGATATGTGCCTCGCTTCCCTCTCCGGGATGTCATTCCGGGGGCGCCAGAAGCATCAATACCCATCGAGGCCATCGAAGGCGCTACGGTCATCGCGCGCGTTTCCGACGGCCGCGATTTCCGGTGGCTGGTGAACGGCGCGGACAAGGGCATTTTCTACAGGCAGGAGAAAGCCATCAAGGCAAAGATTCTCAACATCCTCTACGACCAAATCGGCATCGGCTGGGTTCCCCACAAGACATTTCTGCAGGCTGCCGGCTGGACGCGCGGGGAATACTTCGGGTCGAGTACCGAGCCGGGCCGCATGCAGAAGCAACTCACGGAAATCCGCAAGTTTCTGGGCGTGGATATACTCTTCAGAAAACGCGAAGGCGTGCGTTTCGCCGAGGGGGTTGTCAAGTCCAGAGAATAGTCCAGAGAACATTTTCTTGGGGATTTCTTCTTCCCTCCATCATGGGCCGCTGTCATTGCATAGCGTCCCGTTTTCTTTTTGTTTTGGGCCGTTTCTAGACAGTCCAGAAACCAGTCCAGACGCATTCTGCCGCGAAAATCTCGGGGTAAATTGCCCTCGCTTCGAGCGCAAAAGGCGGTGTCGCCTGAACGCTCATGGAACCAACCCAGAAGGAGGGCACGCAAGATGCCAGTCAAGAAAACAGACCTTTCCGCCGGACGCAGACGCCTCGTCGACATGATGCAGGAGGTGAACTTCGGACGGATTCACCAGCTTCAGGTTCGCGATGGCGAGCCCGCATTCACACCGATGACCCGGGTGGAACGGCAGATCAAGTTCGGGGGCGAAAATCAGCCACGCCCGGAGGCATCCCTGGACGACTTCGAACTCAAGCGCAATGTCGTCGAACTGTTCGAGAGCTTCGAGCGGCTGGGCAACGGAATCATCAAGCAGTTGGAGATCAAGGGCGGTCTGCCCTTTGGGATGACGGTCGAAGAGCACGCCGTCTGACGACGAAGACATTTTAACGACACTGGACAATTGACTGGCCGCATGGCGGAGGTCGTTGTGGGTGTCGCCGCACCGGAACACACCGGTTGACAGGCGATTCCACAACGGCCTCCGCCTTCTTCGTCTACCCCTGCTCCCGGCCTGCCGCGACACCCACGCGCCTCCTCCTCGCGCCGAGGAGGCGACTCATGCACACCAAGAATCACTATGACGAACTGGGCGGCTACGCCCGCAATCTCATCAAACATAAAGCACGGCAAATCATCGGCAAGGCGGGGTTTCAGGCGTCCGATCTCGATGATATCGAACAGGAACTCGCCATAGACCTCCATATCCGGCTGCCGAAGTACGACCCGCGGCGCGCGCGCAAGACGACCTTCATGGCGCGCATCGTCGAACACAAACTCTCCGCCCTAATCACGGAACGGCATGCCCAGTGCCGAGATTGGCGGCGTTGCCGGACCTCGCTCGATGAACCGCCCGTCGCCGGGGACGATCCCAACGACGATCCCCTTGCCGAGCAGATCTCAGATGAAGCAATCAGCTCGGATGATCTCCTGAACCTCATGGTGGATCTCCGGGAAGCGCTGGACACGATACCGGACGATTTGCGCCGCCTGTGGGAGTGCCTGCTCACGGGAAATATCCGGCGCGTATCGAAAGACCTGGGGATTCCCCGCACCACGCTCTATGGCCGTCTCAAGAAACTGCGCGCACTTCTCGCCGAGGCTGGTCTCGGCGACTACGTGGCCTGACACCCGACAGTTTCCACGAGGCTCCGGTAAGTAACCAGTGAGCGGTGTCAACGCGGCGCCGCTCAGCGCCGAGGCCTCGGGCGAAACACAGGAATCTCAGAAGGGAGTACCCATGAAAAATCAAAGCTACCGTTACCGATTCGCCCGGGCGGTGCCCGCGCGCGACATCGAAGAAACGCTCACGTTGGCCCTGATGGCCGTCGAGAGCCTCCACGGCCGGGCGCGCGTCCGAATGGACGGTCGTTTCCGGCTGGACAAGGACCGGCGCATCTGCTTTATCGACGCGGGAACGCGCATCGGCGCGGACCTCGCAAAGATCTTCACCGGCTATGTCACCCGCGAGTATGGCGAGAAGGCCGTGGACATCACCCGTGAATCCGCGCATGCCTGCTCGGGACAAGGCGGTTGCCGCACCGCGGCGGCGGGAGCGGCGGTATGAGCGAGAAGATGCGCACTACCTATTCGATGTGGTCCGCCTTCCGCAACTGCCGTAAGGCCTGCGAATGGCGGTACCTGAAGGAACTCGTACCGCTGGAGAGCGACCACAATCTGGCGTTCGGCGCGGTGATACACGCTTGTCTCGAACTCTGGCACCGCCATCGCGACCTCGACCGCGTGCTCGAACACCTTGATCGCACGTACGCAAGCCGGTGCGGCGACGAAAAACTTCTCGCGGAGTGGCACCTCGCCACGGCGATGGTCAAAGCCTACGCCGCGCGCTATCCCGAGGAGGACTTCGAGATCGTCGCACTGGAGAAGGGCTTCGAGGAAAAGATCGTCAACCCCGCCACGGGCGCGCCCTCGCGCAGTTTTTCGCTGGCGGGCAAGGTGGACGGCATCGTCCGTAAGGACAGCCAGTACTTCCTGCTCGAACACAAGACGGCCTCGCAGATCGATTCCGGCTACCTGGAACGTCTCTGGGGCGACTTCCAGATTCAGCTTTATTGCTGGTACATCGAGCAGACCTTCGGCTGGCGCATCAGCGGCGTCATCTACAACATCCTTGCCAAGGCGAAACTGCGCCAGAAGCAGGGTGAGACCGAGGCCGAATACGAGGCGCGCTGCGCGGAACTCATCGCCAAGTCCAAGACCGGCAAGACCTCCGCGAAACGCCGCGAGCCGGAAACGGACGAGGAGTTCCAGGCGCGGCTGGCCGAGTGGTACTCGCAGCCCGACGCTTTCCATCGCGAAATGTTGTTCGTCAGCCGCGACCAGTTCGACACGCTTCGTGCGGAACTCTGGGAACTGACGCGGTCATTCCTCGACGCGCGCCGCCGGGGCGTCTTCTACCAGAACACTTCCCAATGCTTCACGTACGGCCGCCCCTGCCCGTATTTCGCGCTCTGCCGCTCGGGCGGCAGCCCCAACGTCATCGAGAACTTCTATCGCCGCGAGGCGCCGCACACCGAACTGCGCGACGGCGAGAACGCCCTGGACAAACCCGCTTTCTGACCCAAAGGAGACTCATGCCATGCCATTGCCGACCGCCAAAACGCCCGCGAAACGTTCGCTCAGCGACGTTTCCATCCTGCTCTACGGCCCCTCGAAGATCGGGAAGAGCACGTTCGCGTCCCAGGCGCCCGACGCCATATTTATCGCGACCGAGCCGGGCCTGAATGCGCTCGAAGTGTATCAATATCCCGTCACGAACTGGGCCGAGTTCCTGGAGGTCTGCGGGGAACTGGCCAAGGGAGATCACCCGTTCAAGACCATCGTCATCGACACCATCGACATTCTCTACCGGCTCTGTGCGGAGAATGTCTGCCAGAAGCGCGGCGTCGAACACGAATCCGACGGTTCGCACGGCAAGATCTACGGACTGATCAAGAACGAGATCTACCGTGTCCTGACGAAGCTCGCCCACCTGCCCTATGGCCTCATCCTCATCAGCCACTCGCAGGACCGCGATCTGGAAACGCGCACCGGGACCGTCACGCGCACGGTGCCGACCTTGTCGGAATCCTTCCGGCAGATCGTCATCGGCCTCGTGGACCTCATCCTGTACTGCGATGTACAGGTCGAGCAGGCCGAGGACGGCACCCGCCGATACCGGCGTGTCGTGCGCACCAAGCCCAACCCCAATTACGACGCGGGCGACCGCTTCGGTTGTCTGCCCGAAGTCATGGACCTCAGCTTCCCGGCCTTCGCCAAGGCCTTTGAATCCCCCAAGCAACCTGCTGCTCCGGCGGTCGCCGGACCGGCCAAACCCACCAAGTAAGGAGATACGCCCATGGAAACGAACGGTTTTCCCAACGACGAACAGCATGACGAATTCGACCTGGCCCAATACGACGACGATTTCGCCGGCGCGCCGGTTGAGGAGAAGGAATTCGAGGAGCCGCCCGACGGCAAGTACCAGGTGCTGGTGGACAAGGTCGAGATGGCCCGGTCCAAGCAGACCAACGCGCCCATGCTCAAGTGGCAACTCAAGATCGTCGGGCCGCGCTGCGCGGGGCGCTATCTCTTCCGCAACAACATGATCGCCAGTCCGGAGAACGTGAAGTGGCTCAAGAACGATCTCGCCACGTGCGGAATGGACGTACAGAACCTGAAACTTTCCGACCTGCCCAATCGCCTGGGTGAACTCCTCGACGTGACGCTCGAAGTGCAGAAGAAGACCAACGGCGAGTATGCAAACGTCTACCTGAACAAGCGCATTCACATTGATTTGCCAGCCAGCCACGCGGCGAGCGGCGGCGAAGACGCTACCGGGGAGTTCCTGCCGTTCTGATGGACAGCCGCATCCCCATCATCATCGACACGCGGGAACAGGAGGCGTATGCCTTCGATTCCCAGCGTTTCTCAACAACCCGCCGCGCCCTTCCCGCCGGGGATTATTCGCTGGATGGCAGCGAAACGCGGGTGGCGGTGGAACGCAAGTCCATGCCGGACTTCGTCTCCACCGTCATTCGCGCCCGGAAACGGTTCCACGCCGAGTTGCGGAAACTGGCGGGCTGCGAATTCGCCTGCGTTGTGGTCGAGGGGTCGCTGCGCGATGTGCTCGAAGGCAGCTACGGCACGGGCGCGCATCCCAACGCCGTCTTCGGCGCGGCCATTTCCATCTGCGTGGATTGGGGCGTGCCGGTGTACTTCTGCGGCGACCGCCAGACAGCCCGACGCTTCACCGAGGACTATCTCGAACGGTGCTGGCGGTCCATTGCGAACGCGTCCTTGGGTGAGGCAACGCAATGAAAGAACCAAGCCATGAAACAGATTACATTCGGGAGCGCGTGCTCGGGGATCGAAGCCGCCAGTATGGCCTGGCTGCCGCTGGTGTTCTTGTTTGGTGCTACAAGAGATTACCATGTATTCACAACGAGCAATGGAACGCAGCGGGTTTGCCAGAAAGAATTAGAAAGACTCAGATATTGGCGATTTATTTCAGCATTTTGTTCCATTCAGGACTGTAGGTTCCAATGAAATATCGTTCGAGTTTTGTTGCGACAGTAGCAGCCTCAGCATCACAACCCGTAATTAGGACATCAATATTTAACTGATCCGCATTCTGATGCATTAATTGACCAGATTCGTGTTTTCTCGCACTGTCAGATTGTCGTGTATAATCGGATAATCGTTTACGCAATCCACCATTTGAAAACTCGACGGCACGCCCAATGTAGACGATTTTCCCGTTGAGTCTCGCCCTGTATAAGCCGACTGAAGTCGAAAGATGGCCCAACGTAGCAGAAGACAAAACTCCAAGATTCTGCCAGCTATTCTCCCATTCCCTGAGAGTTTTCCCTCCGATTTTGGGCTCTGGCTTTCCTTCAGATGCAGTCTTTCTGGAGTATTCTTTCATTTGACGTGCTTGTTGTTTTTGCGCTTGTTCAATCATCGAACTGCCTATTTGCACCAACTTGTCGAAAAAACTCATCCGACATCTCCTTTGTAATTGCTAACAACAGAGTTCATGCAAGCTCCCGTCAGTATTCCCCTCCTTCCGGTATGTAACCAGTGGTGGGCCGCGCGGTGTCGCGCCACGTCCAAAATACTACTGGGAGTGAGTATTGTGAATCAAACACGAAAAACCATCCTTCGGGGAAACATTGAGAAGGTTTTCTATGCCGGGCCGAAGTTTTCCGCAGGCAGGCTCCGCGATGAGGACGGAAGGTCCCGCTCTTTTGCGGGCAACCTCTTCGCCGTGGACGGGCAGCACGTGGCGCTGGCCGGGCATTGGGAAACCCATCTCGACTATGGCCAGCAGTTCAAGGTCGACCATGTCGAGGTGGAGATGCCCGGCGACCCCGAGGGTCTGGCACGCTACATCGCAAACCATCCCGAGGTGAAGGGCATCGGTCCGACGCGCGCGGCGAAGATCGCGCATGCCTTCGGTGAAGACTTCGAGGATGCGCTCCTGAATTCACCGGAGCGTATCGCGAAAGTCGCGAAGGTCCCCGTTTCCGTCATCGAGAATTTGCGCACCGTGTGGATGACTTCGCGGCGGTTCAACGCGGTGATGACATGGCTGTCGGCCTTTGGGCTGACGCATCATCAGGCCGGGACGCTCATCGAGAAACTCGGCAACAACGCGCAGGCCGTGCTGGAGGACAATCCCTACCACATCTTGCGCGAGATCAAGGGGTTGGGCTTCAAGAAAGTGGACCAGATTGCGCGCAAAATGGGTACGCCCAAGGAACACCAGCCGCGCATCCGGGCCGGTATCCTGCATTGCGTGCATGACGCCGTAAGCCAGGGCGACTGCTGGGTCGAGTGCGAAGATCTCATCGACCGCGCCAACACTTTGCTCATCATGGATTGCCTGGACAGCCGCGAACGCATCGAGAAAGAGCTTGACGCGCTCATCCGCGAAGGGCAGCTCGCGTGCGCCGATCTGGGCGGTCGTCTCGTGGCCGCGTTGCCGTTCATCCATGAACAGGAAACGATGCTGGCCCAATGGTTCGCCCAAGGCGCGGAAGAGGTCGCTCGCGTTGACGTCCCTGACCTGGATACCGTACTCGAGCGCGTCTGTCCCAGCCTCAACGCCAAACAGGAACAGGCCGTGCGGACAGCGTTGACCCGCCGCATCAGCCTCATCTCCGGTGGCGCGGGTGTCGGTAAGAGCTTCTGCGTATCCGCCATCGCGGCGGCCGGAGAGGAACTCGGACTTGATGTGGCGCTCACGGCGCCCACGGGCAAGGCAGCCAAACGCATTGAGGAACTCTCCGGCCGCGAGGCCAAGACGATTCACCGCCTGCTCGGTTACGACGGAAGCGCCTTCGCCAAGGGACCGGATGATCCCATCGAGGCGGACCTGCTTATTGTTGACGAAGTGTCCATGACCGACGTGTCGCTGGCGTGGCATCTGTTTCGGGCCATCGACCTTAAACGGACTGCCGTGGTGCTCGTGGGCGACCACAACCAGTTGCCGCCGGTCGGTCCCGGCAACATCCTGCGCGATCTCATCCAGACGCGGGCCGTGCCCACGACCATCTTGGACGTCTGCGTGCGTCAGGCCGGCGTGCTCAAGGAGAATTCGGCGGCCATCCTGACCGGCGAGGTGCGCAAGACCAGCGACAAGCGTCCCGACGGGCGTTGTGCGTGGTATCTCGTGGACCAGTTCACGGACCCGATGGGCGTGGACAAGTGCCTGCGCGAGCTCTTCGAGAACGTGCTCGAGGAGAAGCTCGGCTTCGATATCCTGCGCGATGTGCAGGTGCTCACGCCGACACATAAGGGACCGCTCGGCACAACGGCGCTCAACGAACAGATCCAGCGGCTGGTGCAGAGGAAACGCTTCGGTGTGGAGGTCCCGCCGCATGCGGCGAACCGGCGCGCGCCCCTGTATCCCGGCGACAAGGTCATCCAGATCCGGAACAACTATGACCTCGGCGTGATGAACGGAGCCGTGGGATTTCTCATGGGGATACTGCAAGACGGCACGCATCTCTTCGAGTTTGACGGGGTTTCCGTCACCATCAAGAAGAACGACCAAGCGCTGCGGGATATCCAGTTGGGATATGTGCTGTCCATCCACAAAGCGCAAGGCAGCGAGTTTCCCTGCGTCATCACGGTGGTCCACAAGGCGCATTCGTTCATGCACCACCGGAACCTGTTCTATACCGGCGTGACCCGGGCGCGGACCTCGACCATCATCCTTGGCGACCGCTGGGGCGTGCGCAACTGCGCGGCCAAGGTGCAGGTAGACGCCCGCAAGACGTTCCTGTCCCAATTCCTGCGGGTGAACCGTCCGGCCCCGGCGGCGGCGCCATGGGAATCGGAGGATCTTCAAGTCGCCGCGCAAGGGTAGGTGCGGCTATGCCCCGGTTGAAGAAAGAATATATCGAGCAGGCGAACGCGTCCGACATTCGCGAGGTCTGGACGCGTCTCGGCCTGCCCGACGTGCGGCCATGCACGGCGTTTCGTTCGCCCTTCCGGGAGGACAAAAAGCCATCGTGCCAACTGGCCGGCGGGAAGAACATCTTCTTCGACCACGGGACGGGCGAGCGTCTCGATCCCATCGGGCTGGTCCGCAAGGTGCGCGGATGCGACTTCAAGGAAGCGGTCGCGTTCGTGCTGGGGCAGCCTATCGAGGATCTTTACGAGCAGACGCAACGTCCCGCGAGGAAGAATGCCGCGGGCGGAGGTTTTCCGCCCGGTGAAGCGGCAACGGCGAAGGGCGGAGGTTTTCCGCCCAAGGAAGCGGTGGCGGACAGCGGAGGTTTTCCGCAGGACGCCATCGAGGAGTTGGCTCGGGTGCGCGGTTGGCGGCCCGAGGCCCTGCGCACCCTGGGAGCGGTGTCCCGCAATGCCCAGGCCCCGCGCGAAGTACACTTCCCGATGCGGGATGCGTCGGGAAATGCCGCCGGGTTTCGGCGGCGGCGCAGCGACGGCAAGGCGTTCTCGAACGGCTCCAAAGCGCTTTCGAGCAAGGGTTCGAAGAACAGCCTGCTTTGTCCCTGGCCTTTTCCGGAGGACGATGGCCGCCAGGTTCTGGTGGTCGAGGGCGAAGCGGACGCGTGCGCGGCCTTGTCGGCGGGTTACGCCGCGGTGGTGGCCACGCCCGGCGCGAGCGTGCCCAGGGAGGTGGTGTCCGCGCTGCAGAAACTGCTCGCCAAGCGCGAGGTGGTTCTCTTTCCCGATCCGGACGAGGCGGGGCGGCATTGGCTGGAACGCGTGGGCCGCGCGCTCGCGAACGCCCGTTGCGCGGTGCGGTTCGTTCCGGCGGACGATGCCGACTTGGACGCGCGCCTGCGGCAGGAGAAGAATCCGCGCGAGGCATTGGCGGCGCTCATCAAGAACGCCTCCCTGTTCGTGACGGGGGACAAAAATCCGGCCCAGCGGCCCCAGAGCGGGTTGCCGCCCCTGATTCTCCCCAACGAAGCGCACGGGGAACGCCTGAGCGATACGGCCAGGATGCTGTTTCCCGTGGTCGCGCCTAAACACGTCTTCTTCCATCGCGGAGGAAATATGGTGGAGATTGCCAACATGAACGGTGACCCTGAATTGTACATCCTGAGTTCCGACGCCTTCCGCTCGCGGGTCGAGCGGCATTTCGAGGTTCTCGTGTACCGCTCCGGACCCAACGACAGCCTTGTCCTGAAGCCGACGGTCTGCCCGCGCGACACGGCCAAGGCGCTCATGGAAACGCTCGAAGCGCGCGATGACCTGCCCGCCATCGCGGGGATATCCGGCTGTCCGCTGATTGATTCGGACGGACGCATCCTGGGCAAGGGCTACGATCCGCAGAGTGGGTGGTTCATCGCCAGCGGCGAAACCTCACCCGAGGTGCCGCTCGAGGAAGCGGCAAGCGCGCTTTCCGCGCTGCTCGACGACTTCGATTTCCTGAGTCCGGGCGACCGGAGCCGGGCGCTGGCGTCGTTCATCACACCCGCGCTGCGGCTGGGCGGCATGCTGAACCTTGTGCCGTGCGACGTGGCCGAGGCCAATGCCAGCCAGTCCGGTAAGACCTACCGGCAGAAGGTGGTTGCGGCCATCTACAACGAAATACCGCGCCTCGTCACGCAGCGGCAGATGGGCGGCGTCGGTTCCTTCGACGAATCGCTCTCGGCGCGGTTGTCCGAAGGCCGCCCCTTTATCCAGATGGACAACCTGCGCGGCAAGCTCGATTCGCCGAACCTCGAAGCATTCATGACCTCGGAGCGGGCCTTCCCGGTCCGCGTGCCGCACCGGGGCGAGATGATGATTGACCCGTCGCGGTTCTTCATCTTCGTGTCGTCAAACGGTTTCGAGACCACGCGCGACTTCGCCAATCGTTCGTCCATCATCCGTATCCGCAAGCGACCGCAGTCCGCGTCGTTTCGCGAGTACCCCGAAGGCGACCTGCTCGCGCACGTGCGCGCCCGGCAGCCGTATTATCTGGGATGCGTATTCGCCGTTGTCCGGGCATGGCTGGCCGAGGGCAGGCCCCGGACGCGGGAGTCCCGGCACGATTTCCGGGACTGGGCCTGCGCGCTCGACTGGATTGTCCAGAACCTGCTGAAGGCCGCGCCGCTCATGGACGGCCACGGCGATGCGCGCGAACGCGTCAGCGATCCGGGCAAAGGTTTCATCCGCACGATGGCCGCGCTCATCGAGACGCAGGGCAGGCTCGGCCAGGAATGGACTGCCTCGGAGCTGTATGAGCTTGCCGAGGAAAACGACATCCCCATTCCTGGCCTGAGAAACTGGAACGAAACCTCGGGAAGATGCCGTGTCGGTTCCGTATTCTCCAGGGTGTTCAACGGCGCGGGGCAGATAGAACTCGAAGACTATCGCATCATACTCGGCCAAAGGGATGTCTGGCGGGCGCAATATTCCGATCACAAGGTGCAGAAGTATTATCGATTTGAACGTATCGACGCCCCCAGGCAGGCGCTCGAGCCCGCCCCGGAATGCGCAGGCGACGATGACGAGGACCTGCTCCCCTTCTAGACCAAGATCGACTGTCTGACCTAGCCTCTCTGGCACATTCCCGCCCAAGGCAATCCCAACGCCTCGGGCGGTTTTTTCATGTCTGTTTGCAGCGCCACTGTGCATCAGTTCCGACCGTTGGAAACCCGTTCCCTGCCTGGTCTGACAGTATTCTTCCCGCCTGAACGGCCAATCCTCCGCAAGTCATTGCGTTACAATTGGTTGCGCAATTTCATGCCGATTCCACCCCACCCAGCACATAGCCCCACTCAATATGTAGAACTCTCTACAAATCGTAATATGAGACGAGTTCATATTACGATTTCAAGGAAGTTATGGGCGTTGAGTGGGTCAGCGTGGAGCGATTCCGGCCTCCCCGGATGCCACAAGGAATTCCTCACATCGCAAGCCCCGCGCAAGCGGCCTTCGACAGTCTCGCCCGCCCGCCGGTAAGTAATCCTCGGAAGAAGCATAAATCCCCTCTTCCGAGGAGAATGCCATGACGGCGACACATACCGGCGGTCCCTGCTTCGCATCGACCGCCCTCGAACTGCATCAGGCCGAATCGGAAGAGAATCCTCCGCGGGACATCTTCATCGGCGACGTCTGCTACCGGCGCGTGGACCCGGAATACTTCGCATGGCTTCGCGGCAGAATGGAATCCGCGCGGCGGCGATTCGAGGCGGGCGGTCTCTCGCAAACCGCGTGGGACGAGTTACGCGCCCGCTTCAACAAACTGCAGGAATGGGCCATCGGCCGATATGGCCAAGCCGCGCTCAAGGCGGTCATCCGTACGTTCAACCCGGCCAGCTACATGCCGCCAGCCAATCGTAGACCGGAGCCAGAGCCGGAACCAGAGCCGGAGCAGTTCCGGTTCCCCAAGGAAGGCGAGTTCCGGTTCGAGCGCACCATTGCTCCCGACGCATTGGCGAAGGTGGACGCCATCCGCGAACAGGCCCAGGCGCTCGGATGGTCCGAGGCGCGGCTTTATCAGAACCGGGGGCGGTTCGTATTCCCCTGCGGTCAGGACTGGGGCCTCGTGTGTTTCGTCGGGCTAAAGGATGCGCTGGGCGTAATCACGGAAACGCACATCGAGATCGTCCACGACTGGAACGGCGCCCGGAACACGCTTCGCTTCGCTAATGCGGACGTGTGGCCGCCGCGTATCCCGAAGGAGACCGTCGCGGTATGACAACCTCCTACGTAAACGCGCGCGATATTCTGCCGCCGGAATTGCTGGCCGAAGTACAGAAGCACTGTACCGGCCTCGTATGGATTCCCTCGCCCAAGACCTTCCTGCGAGAACGGCGCCAACTCATTCTCACCCTGCGCGGCGAGGGCGTGCCCACGAAGGAGATTGCCCGCCTGGCGGGTATCACCACGCGGCGCGTGAACCAGATTCTTGCGGACGAGCCGCGCTGATCTCCGTCAGTTCGGCGGCGGCTCCGGTATGTAACCCATAGCGAATGTTTATCGCTGTTTTCGTCTCCCGCCCCGGAAAACAAGTCTGGGGAGCTACTTACACCAACAATGGCAATGAATCGACGCGACATGGAAGAGCTGGACCGCTGGCAGAGGAACGAGGGCAAGACGGCGCCCCCCAAGAAACGAATGGGGCCGCCCGACGGCAACCTCAATCCGATGAAGCACGGAATCTTCGCGAACAAGTGCCTCAACGCCGAGGAGCGCGAGTCCTTCGATGAGCTTATCGAGCGGCTCTACCAGGACTTCGAGTTCAACAAGTCCAGCGACTTCCTGCAACTCGAACTCGTGGCCATCTACTCGGTGAAACTGATGCGCGCCCAGGTCGAAGGGAACGTGGACGCGGCGCAGAAGTTGGACATGATGATCCGCGCGCACATGAAGGATCTCAAGGCCACGAAGATCGCCCGCGAGGGTGACCAGCCCCGGGGACCGCAGACGACGCCGGCGGACTGGGCGACGGAACTCCTGGAGAAAACCGGCGCCAAGCCTGGCGCCAAGGCGGCGAAGACAGAGCGCCCGCGGAAAAACCCGAAAAAGAGGTCGGATAACACCGGGACGCCCGATCCGGAAGCCCCCGCAAACAGCGACGATTCGGAGACGGACGATGCGTGAGAGGTCAGATAAGACGTGTTCCATGAGCAACTTTTCCTGAGTATTTCTTCCCGCCGTTGCTTGGTGGTTTGTGTTCTTCGGCGGGAACTGTGAGGACTGTGATCATGACTGTCACGAATGCTTGCTTCCGAAGAGAGAAGCGCTCCACGAGGGAGCGCGGGAATGCGGGCCGGGACTCAGAGGCGTTCGAGCGCCTCTTCGAGCCGGCCGTCAACGAGGTGGGTGTAAATCTCGGTCGTCGCGATGTCGCGGTGGCCGAGGGCGCGCTGGACCACGAGCAGGTCCGAGGTCGCGTCGTAAAGGTGGGTTGCGAAGGTGTGGCGCAGGCCGTGCGGCGAGAGCCGCTTGCCAATGCCCGCGCGCACCAGCCAGTCATCGAGGCGGCGGGCCACCTGGCGCGGCGTGATGCGCGTGCCGCGGTTGGACAGGAACAAGGCGCGCTCCTCGGCGGACGCCAGACGCCGCCGCTCGTTGAGCCAGGCGCGCAGCAATGAACGGAGGTCGGTCTTGAGAAACTTTACTTGGCAGATGTTTCCCTTGGCGCGGACGCGCAGGTGTTTCGCGTCGAGGTCCACATCGTCCAGGTCGAGGCCGACCAGTTCGCCCAGCCGGATGCCCGTGCCGAGCAGCACTTCGAAGATGACACGGTCGCGCCGGTCCGCCGGGGCGTTGTGTCCCCTGAGTTCCTTGAGCAGCTTTCGCTTCTCTGTCTGGGTCAGGAAGCTCGGCGGCTTGCGCGGCAACCGCTTGAGGCGGAGACTGCGCGCCGGGTTCTCGGCCACGAGGCCATTGTCTCTGGCCCAGGCGAAGAAAGCCTTCACCGCCGCCTTCAACCGGTGCAGCGAGGCCGCGGTTCGTTGGCCCCGGGCGGTGTTCACAATTGCCGGGGCCGCGAGCGCCTGGTCGAGCAGGCCGGGCGTCACGTCCGCGACGGTGAGCACGGGCCGCAACGATTCGAGCGTCTCGAAGACCCGGGCGAGGTCCCGCTGGTACGCGCTGACGGTGTGCTTCGAGCGGCTGTCCACCGTGAGCTTCGTCAGGAACGCTTCGAGGTGGTCCGCCAGCCGTGTGCGCCGGGGCGCGAGCGGAATGATGGCCGCGTTACTGCTGGCCGTCATCGTCCTGCCCCTTCACCCGGCTGTGGCCCATGGGCGTGTCCTTGGGAAGCGGCAGGTCGGCGAGCTGGCCGGTGTCCTTCGCCCATACGAGGAACATGCGGAAGACGCGGATCGTCTTGTCCAGCGTGGGCTTGGCGCGCTCCCGGCCCGTGGGCAGCTTGAGAAGCGTATCGGACTTGAAGAACTTGCCGACCTGCGGCGTGCGGATGCTGCTCATCTTCTTGTCCCCGCCGAAGAAGGCCTCGACGATTTCCAGATCCTTGCGGTATGTGTAAAGCGTCCGCTCCTTCTTGCCCTGTTCGCGGAGATGCCCGAGGAAGGCCTCGGCGGCTTCGTGGATGGTGTGCTCTGGCATGGTGGGATTCCTTTCTCTCATTTGGTTTCCGGTTGCTTGCCACGGGCGGCTTCGCCCGCGGCATACACATACACGCTTGGTTCCCGGGGCAAAGTCAAGGGCCTCCGGGAAAAACATCGGTGCGGCCTTCGGGCCGCGAAACAGGAGGTATGAACGTGCGAAGACTATTGGAAGGAATGATCGTTGTCGCCGCGGCAGCCTTGGCGGGCTGTGCGACGACGCAACCGCCGGAGCGCATCCAGAGCGCCATCGCCACGATGAACCGGCACATGCCGGAGTATGTCGAGGAGGCCAACGCGGCGCTGGAGGCCGGCGGCCATCCTGATGCGGAGCGGCTCACCGGCATGGGCACGCGTCTGCGCGACGGCCTGGCCACGCTCGACCGGTGGGCGCAAGGCGAAGCGGAAGGCGATGCGGAAGGAGAAACGGAATGAAAGAAATCCTTCGCGAACATGAAGCGGCTGTGCGTCAGGCCGGTGAAGCATTGGCCGAGATCGGAAAGGAACTCGCCTCGGGCCATATCGAAGCCGCACTGGCGCAGCTTGCGGCCACGCCGCAGAAGTACCCGGAGTGGGATGAACTCGACCAGGCCACGGCGGATATCGCGGCCGTGATACGCGACCGCGAGGGCATGCTGGCCGTCCAACAGATCCTGGGCGACCTTGCGGGAACAATCATCAACGGTGCGCTGAGGGCCGCTCAGATCTAATGGCGTCTCTCTCGGCACAGGAAAAACGCCTTGCGGAAACGCTGGCGAGTCCCCTGCGGTGGGGCCAGGCATACCTTGCGAACCGGGATGGCTCGCCGAGGGAGTACTGGCCCCACCAGCGGGAGGATCTCCTTTGTCCGGGCCGGAACATTATCCACCTCGACGGCCGGGCCGTCGGGAAGACCATAAACCTCACGACACAGGTCCTGCACTTCGCCTTCATCACGCGCGGCGGGCAGGGACTCATCGCAGCGCCGCATCAGGGGCATCTCGATACGGTTATCGAGGAGATCGAGTTCCAGCTTGATCACAACGATGACCTGATGAACAGCATCGCGATCACGAAGTACGGCAAGCCGAAGATTCACCGGAAGCCTTACTTCCGGCTGGAGTTCACCAATGGAAGTATCCTGTACTTCAGGCCGGCGGGCGCATATGGCGATGCGTTCCGGTCGCTGCATGTGGACCGTATCTGGGTGGATGAGGCAGCCTGGCTTTCCGAGAAGGCGTGGAAGGCGTTGCGGCAATGTCTCAATCCAGAAGGGACGCTGCGCATCTATTCGACGCCGAACGGTCTGCGCAACACGACCTATTACCGGCTGACGCTCTCCGAGCAGTTCACGGTGTTCCGGTGGCCGTCCTGGCTGAACCCTCTCTGGAATGAGGAGCGAGAAGCGGAGCTCCTCGAATTCTACGGCGGGCGCGACACCTCGGGATGGCAGCACGAGGTCGCGGGCGAACACGGCAAGCCATCGTATGGCGCGTTCAATGTGGAGCAGTTCAACCTTTGCCGGCAGGACATTCTCGAATACCGGAAGATAGTCATCACCGATTCCGAACTGCGCGACTGCGCGGACGAGGAGACGGCCCACGACCGTCTGGAGATGTTGCTGAACCTCACGCCGCAGACCGGCGTGTTCTGGATCGGCGGCGACCTCGGCTATACCAATGACCCGACGGAACTCGTGGTCTTCCATGAGGTCGAGGCCGGTGAACGCAAAGTACTGCGGCTCGTGTTGCGCCTGCATCTGGAACACGTGGCGTACCCGCACATCGCGCAGACACTCGCGCTTCTGGAGCGGTACTACACGCCGGTGGGCATGGGCGTGGACAACGGCGGCAATGGCCTGGCCGTGGTGCAGGAACTGCTGACGCTCGACAAGTACAAGGAACTGGGTCTGGAAGGACGGCTCAAGGGCTACGACTTCGGCGGCATGACCCGGCTGGCCGTGCGTGACGGCCGCGAGGTGAAGAAGCGCACGAAGGAACTCATGACCAGCCTTATCAACGGCGCGCTGCAACGAAAGCAGCTTATCCTGCCTGCCGAGGATATGGACATCGAGGACCAGTTCACGACGCACACCTACACCCTGCGTGACGGCAAGATCGTCTACTCGAAGGGTAACGACCACATCATCGACGCCATCCGCTGCGCCCTGCTGATCCGGGAAGAGGAAAGCCTCGACCAAGGCGACGATGAGGTGGTCTCACTCAAGCCTGTACTCACGGACCCGGTGTTTATCTGAAAGAAAAGTTGACAAAAGTTAACATGTCGGGTATGATGCAGGCATGGGAAAGACACTCAATATAGAATCCGTGCAAACCGCCATGCGGGATCACGGTCTCAATCAGGCCCGGATAGCCAAAGAGATCGGGGTCAGCCCTGCCGCAGTAAGCAAGTGGCTGAACTTGGAGGATTTTCCGAGGCCGGATAAACTCCTCAAACTTGGTATGTTGCTGAAACTCAGCTTCAAACAACTCGTCGAAGAATCTGGCGACCCGATGGAGCCGGTGGTGGCCTTTAGGCGCAAAGGCGGGCGAAAGACGACGCAGGATCATTTGGAGCGGGCAAAGCACATGGGATTATTGTTGCGCCAGTTGGCAACCTCGCTTCCCTTTGATCAACTGGCAAGCCCCGCAACCTTGCGCAACCCCGTATGTGAATACCGCTATCTGCAGCAGGTTGCGCAGAAAATCCGTCAGGAAATAAACGTCCCGGATACCAAGCCTGTCCAATTCCGGGATCTCATAGACCAGTTCGCACAGCTTCATGCGGTCATCATTCCGGTTCTCTGGGGCGACAAGAGACATCATGAAAATGCGCTTCACGTCTACCTTCCGGATTCAATGACCACTTGGGTCTATCTGAATCTGGACAGCAACATTCACGACTTCAAATTCTGGATGGCGCATGAATTGGGCCACGTCTATGCCCCCAAACTCTGTGAAGATGCAGGCGAGGATTTTGCCGATGCTTTCGCGCAGACGCTTCTTTTTCCGGAGGCAAGCGCACGCATGTCACACGATGTCTTGAGCAAGGTCCGCGGGAAAGGAGCGCGGATCAACCGCATCAAGGATATCGCGCAAGACTATGGGATTTCGCCGACTACCGTGAATCTCGCCCTTGAGGAGTATGCGCGAGAACACGACGTTGAGTCTGTTGACGTGGGAAAAGACATTTACGCGGCTTCGACGAACTTCAACAAGGAATTCAGAACCGTTTCGGGGCTCTTGTTTCCTCAGATACCGCCAAGCGCGAAACAGTACATATCCGCATGCCGTGAGGACTTCCAAAGCCCCTTCTTCGACGCGCTTCAACGATATGTCCGTTCAACGAGTGTCTCAGCGGGATTCGTGGAGACTGTCCTGCAACTTCCGCTGCGAGACGCGAGGGAAATCGTTGAGGAGCTTCGATGAATGGCTCGCACCAGAATCCTCCTCGATAGCAACGCCTATTTTCGGCTTGCGAGAAGCATTCATCCCCTCCTTGACCAAGAATTCGGGGGCAAAACGCGGTACTGCCTATATGTCATCGCTGACTTGGAGAAAGAGTTTGGCAGAAGCCGGCGTTTGCAGAGCAAATTCAGTTGGGTGGACACTCCTGAATATCGCGACAACCGGGCGTGCAGGCTCCAAATCTCGAAGGAAGAGCAGAAAGCAATCAAGCAAGCCTACGATTACATTTCCAACCACGCCCGTTCAGAGGGTTTGGGGACTTCCAACGTTGACATGATGGCCTTGGCCACCGCACACGCGCTGGGAATCCAGATTGTGACAGACGACCAGGATATGCTTGAGCTTGCGAAGGCCTTTGGCATAGCCACATCCACGACTCTGAAACTCATGCGTCTGATGCTCGACGCGGGGCACATCAACATGGACCGCGTTCGCCAGATCTGTGAGTATTGGCAATTTGAGCGCGACCTTCCGGCCAACTTTCGACGGGACTATTCGAGTCTCTTCGAGGAAGAGCCGCCTCCCCCTCTTTAGTCGCAAGTATGAAGTTCTGGCGATGAATTGATGTCGGGGCAGTTGGCATCGTGCAGAATTCATCATGAATCACCCGTCCGAAAATCCTCTCTCTTATCGAGGCGATGTTATGTGATCTGTCTATGACAACGCCCACGAACCACTGGGGCTGGAAGTGCCGTGAACTTTGCTCATCAAGAAGAACTTTCTTGACAATATTCTTCGATGTGAGCCAAATTGGGATTCGCAAAGCCCACACTGACCTGCTGTAAATCCTCGCAGTTCAAGTCAAAACCTGTCACAAATGTTCGCGGTTGACGGTGCTTGTGGCCTTTCCATCCGACAGTCTCCGACTCCTTCCGGTAAGTAACCCATAGGCCCTCCGCACGTTCGGTCGTTTTGCGGCGCGTGTGGGCCTGTGTCGGCCTTTACCGGAGGAGACCGCATGGAAACCCAACAAAACCCAGAAACGCCCGAACCGGGCCTTTCCGCCGCGGGCGTGATCGATGCCCCGCTGGCGACAGCGGCGGCGCTGGATTCAGCCACCTTCGCCGGTCTCAACCCCAACGAGGCCATCCCGGCGACCTGGGAAGAGCGGGCGCGGAAAGCGTGGGAATACTACCTGGAAGAGCCGCTGGTGAAGAACTGCGTGAACTCGTGGCGCACCTTCGCCGTGGGTGACGAAATCAAGCTCACCTCGGACGACAAGACCTTGAAGGACGAGGCTGTCGAAGCGGCCTGGCGGCTGCGCGTATCGCGGTTCGTGAAGGATATGGTCCTCCAGTTGCTCGTGAAGGGCGACGCCGTCGGCTTCAAACGCTACGCCGAGTCGGGCCGGGACATCGAGGAACTCGTCTGCGTCAATCCCGTTTCGGTGAAGGTGAAGTACGCCCAGGGCGACCTCGTCGAGATCCGCCAGTTCGCCGAGGACAAGTCCGCCGGGGACGAGGGCGTTGACCTGCCGGTTGAGCAGGTGATCCATCTCAAGTGGGACGCGCCCGCTTTTTCACCACGCGGCAACTCACTTGTGTTGCCCGCATTCCAATCCATCGAACTGCTCCGGGACTACCGCCGCGCAGAACAGGCCATCGCCAAACGCTGGACCACACCCTTCCGTCTGCTCAAGGTGGGCGGCGCCTTCGGTCAGAAAATGGTCATGCCCGATCAGCGCATGCTCGAACAGGTCCGCGACATGGTTAACAAGATGGACCTCAAGAGCGGCCTCGTCGTCCCCTTCTATGTCACCGTCGAAACCCATGGCACCGAGGGCCAGGTGCTCAAGGTCGAGGACAAGGTGAAGGAGGTGAAGGAAGACATCGTCGTGGCGCTCGGTTTGTCCCGCTCGCTCGTGACCGGCGACGGCCCCAACTTTGCGACCGCCTCCGTGAGCATGCAGAAGATGATGGTCATGATCCGGGAGATCAAGCAGGCGGCGCGCGCATTGCTCGACTGGGTCTTCGACGACTGGATGGAACTGCACGGCCACGGGGACAAGACCCTGCAGTACCTGTTCAACGACCTCGATCCCAGCGACGCCGTGGACATGAAGCGGCTGCTGCTGGACCTCTACGACCGGAAGCTCATCAGCCGGTCCAGCCTGCAACTGAAGATGGACCTCGACCCGGAGATCGAAACCTCGAACCGGGCCACCGAGGGGAAGACCATTGACCTGTTCGACGAAAAGCTGGTTAAGCCCATTGTGGACATGGTGATGGCGGGCATCTTGAGCGTCGAGCGGGCGCAGGAGATGCTGGGGCTGCCCAAGGACGCACACATCGGCGCGCCGGCGGCGGAGGCTTCACTGCTCGGGGTGGAACCATCCACGACCGCGTCCGGCGCGATATGCGATGAGTGCTCCCATTTCGACGGCGAAAAGGGCCGTTGCCGGGTCCATGATACGGACCGGGCCTTCGACGCGCCTGCATGCCGCTTTCTGGACCGGCGCGAGGCGCACTGATGCCGACCCTGGCCGAACTCATCCGCGCGGCCACGGCGCGAAGTCTCACGGCGCGCGACCGGTACACCGCGCAAGTCACGTCGCAACTCACGCAGGCGCTCAAACAGGCGGAAAGCGAGGTGAAGACGAGCATCGGCCACTATGGCGCGCCTGCGTCATTGCCGGACAACAAGCTCGCGGCCCTGAAGGGCTTGGAGAAGCTCCAGGCCGAGATAGCGGAAAGCCTCGGGCGGCTCAAACGCGAGCAGACCCTCGTTTGGCGGCGCGGCACGAAGGAAGCCTTCCGGTTGGGGATTGGCCGGGGAATCGGCGAACTGACCGACGCGGCCCTTCCTTTCTACAAGGACCTCACGCCCGGCGGTCTCGACAAGCTCGCCACGAAATGCTTCACCATCGTGGACACGAACGCCCTCGATTTCCTCGCGCAATACAACCTCACTCTCGCGGGCGACATCCATCGCGAACTGGCCGACGGTATCAAGCGCACGCTCTTGACCGGTATCGCCACGGGCAAGGGCGCGGGCGACATTGTGCGCGACCTCGGCGCGGTCATCGAGGACAAAGACTCCTTCCGCCAAGCCGGGACGCGGGTCTTCAGCAAGGCTCAATACCGGATGGAGATGATCACCCGGACAGAGGTCCTGCGCGCGCACAACATGGGGCGGCTGAAGTTCCACGAGCGGGCGGGCGTACAGCGGCTCGAATGGCTGTGTATGGAAGATGAGCGGTCGTGTCCCGTATGCAACGGTCTCGACGGCAAGGTCTTTCCCATCGACAAATTCCCCCAGCAACCCGCGCATCCACACTGCCGGTGCACCAACATCATCGCGAAACCGTTGGCCATCTGTGGCTCGGACCTGTCCGCAAAGGCCGCGGCGAACGATGCCCAGGGTGATGCGTGCATCCTGCCGCCGCATGTGCTCGAAGGCATGGCCGACGCGCAGGCTCAGGAGAACGCGGCGCTCAAAAAAGCCTTCGAGAGCGGCGAGATCGGGGAACTGGAACAGCTCACCTCGAAACAATTGCAGACGCTCGCCAAGGAGAACGGGGTTTCCGTCGCGCGCACCAAGGCGGACTTCATCAAGCTGCTCGACCAGGCCGAACCGGGAATCAACCACAGCGACCTTGCGGGCGAAGCGCTCAAGGCCAAGCTCAAACAACACCAAATCGGGCTGCTCCGGACGAAATCGGAACTCGCCGAACTGCTGGCGCAGAAACAGGCCGCGTTGCTGCAGGCCAAGGTCATCGCCAAGGAGCAGGCGGCCCTTGCGCCGCTGCCGGACCTGGAAAACCTCACCGCCGCGCAACTCAAGGAAATGGCCAAGCAACAGGGCATCTCGCTCAACATGACCAAGGAGGACACCATCGCCCTCCTGGACAAACTCGAACCGGGCAAGGACCACGCGGGCCTCATGGGGCAGGAACTCGCGGCGGCCAAGGCGAAACACGGCATCGGCGTGCTGAAGAACAAGCAGCAACTCGTCGAGGCGCTGCAGAAGAAGGCGGGCCAGCAGATGGCCCAGCAGGTCCAGCAACAGGCCCAACAGGCGGCGGCGAAAAAGGCCAAGGATCTTGCGCAGGCATCGGTCGAGAAAGTCGTGCTGCCCGCGGAACCGGCGCAGTTCAAGGGGTTCCTGGCGCAGGTGAAGGAAGCGGAACAGACGCTCGCGGGCAGTGGATTGGTGTCCGCGGATGAGATGAAGCCGTTGGCGGAATCCCTTGCCCTCAAAAAGAAGCTGTTCCATGACCAGATCGCCGGGATGAAGGCGGGCGATCTGAAGAAGCTGGCGAAGGACAGCAAGGTCAAGAACTGGCAATGGGGCAGCAAGGACGACTTCATCACCCTGTTCACCGATACCGACGAGGCCAAGGTCGCGGCGGTTCACGCCAAACTCGAAGCGGGCTACACGGCACACCAGGAGAAATACGGGAAGAAGAGTGGCAAGTCCGGGACGCCGAGCGCGACGTTACCACCCCAGAAACCGCCGGTTTCTCCTCCCGCCGCACCAATCGTTACGCCGCCCACCGCGCCATTCGCCAAGAAAGGCGTTGAATTCGAGGTGGTGGACGATGTGTGGGCAAAGAAGAAGCAGGCGGGCGGCTTCAAGCTGGAAGGAAAAGCGCAGGTCGAGGGCGCCCACGAGAAGGAATTCTGGGTGGACGAGAACGGCGGCCGCTGGCTGTTCAAACCGGTGGCCGCGCGGGATGAATTCGTCGCCCATGGCGAGGAATCCGCTTATCTCATCGGACGTCTCATCGATCGGGACGCCGTCGAGGTGCGCACCATCCGGCTCAACGGGCGCATGGGCTCGATACAGCGGTGGCGGACGAACCTGCAGGCGGATTTCGATTTCCGGAACACGCTGCCAGAGAACCTCACCACGCTCGAACTGGAGCAGATTCAGCGGGAACATGTCGTCGATTGGCTGGTTTCCAACCACGACGGGCACGCCAAACAGTTCATTCGCGGCAAGGACGGCCACGTATACGGCATCGACAAGGGGCAGGCTTTCAAGTTCCTCGGCAAGGACAGTCTGTCCATCGACTATCACCCGAACCGCGCCTGCGGCGAGCAGGAACCCTACTACAACACGGTCTTTCGTGCCGCGAAGGCCGGAAAGGTCCGGTTCGACCCTGCCGTTACGCTGCGTCATATCCAGGAAGTCGAGAAGATCTCCGACGACGCCTATCTGGCTTTGTTGCGCCCCTACGCCGAGGGGCGCTTCGGAGGCGACCAGGCCGGCCTGAAACATTTCTATGACCAGGCCCTCGCACGGAAACACAACCTGCGGCGGGATTTCGAGGGGTTCTACGGCGACATTCTCGGCGACAAGGAGTTCTCCTTCCAGCGTTTGGCCGCGCCTGCGGGGAAAATCGGGCGTATCAGCGCCGGGCAGGAACGTATCCTCCGGGAGGCCGAGGCGCTGGGCTGGCAGGGCAAGACGCTGCCCATCGATTTCGATGACATCGAGGACCAGAACGCGCTCGTGTTCACCGAGACCTATCAGGGCAAGAAACGGACGGTCATGAAGTTCAAGCTGCGGCCGGAGGCGGACGCACGGATGCTGGCCGGGCTTCGCAAGGGCGACCTAAGCGGCGCGCCGCAGCGCATCGGCAAAGCGCTGGATGAAGATGCCTTCTACAATGACATCCTCGCGGCGGTGAAAACCGTCAATCATCACCAGCAAGACGGCCAGTACAACATGACCACTCTGGAAAAGGCCCTGAAACACCGGTCGGCTCTGGAAGCCTTGATCAAGCATGACGATGCCGAAGTTCGTGACATGGCCCAGGGCTATCTCGCCTGGCTGGGCGAGGCGGAGAAGGCCCGGCAGGAACGGCGGGGTATTCAGGGCAACCTGACGCAATATCTGCGCAAGAAGGAGCCACCGCGGAAAACATCGCAGGCCGCCTTTACCGTCCAGCGGGGCGGTGTGGAAAACACCCTTCGTACCCTCGACAAGGGCGCTATTACCGTGCAGGATGACGCGGCGTCGAACACGGACATGTTCCGGGGACGCCGCATGAAGAAGGGCGATCAGTACACAGCGTCTTTTCCCGATGGGACGCGGGTGCGTTACCGCCCGTGGAACAACGAGAACCTCTATGCGCAAAGGGGCGAGGTCGAGATCACCCTTCCGCGGCACGGTTCGCCGGACGATGTGGCGGATGTGTTGACGCGGCTCGAAGAACTGGGCGTCAACACCGCCGAGGCCTTGCCAGAGCATACCGAATGGATGTACCTCCGGAAGATGGCCTATGTGACGAAGGAAGACGGCGGCGATGCATACAAGAAGGTGTTGAAGGGCCTCGAAGACCGGGATGCGTCGGTGACCGAGCGGGTGCAGACGCTGCGCGATTACTGGCAGCAGCGGCTCGGTGTCCGCGATCTCGCAACCATGCCAGGCTACAACCCCCACGGCGAGTATCAGCTCGGGTTCCTCGACCGGAAACTCGAGGGCGGGTACCGGCATCAGTACCGGTTCGATCTGAGCGACGCCGACCTGGAACGGGAAATGAAGGGGCACGCGCTCTTTCATAGGCTGACGGACGGCGCGCGCATGGACACCTTCATCGAAACGGCGCTGGAGAACAACGGGGCCATGGTGAGCACCGTCGAGAAGATGCGCATCGGCATTCCGCCGGGCGGCATGTCACCGGAGGCGGACATGGACACCGGCGGCGCCAGCTATTTCTTCACGCGCATCAAGAAACTGCCCGCGCGCGGCAAGCCCACGAACCGGGGGCTGTATTTCAAGAAGCGGCTGCTGCGCCGGATGGACGCGGTCAGCTATGACCACGACGCCTTTGGCCGCGTCACGGACGACTATGTCCGGAACCGGCGCGGAAGCACCCCGAGCGAGTGGCGCGAATTCGCGGGTTCCTCCAACAACGAGACGATCTTCAAGTACTCGGTCACGTTGATGGACAACGTCGAGTACATCGTCACGGAGAACACCGCCGAGCGGGACAGCGTATTGAAGAGCTTCGCCAAACGCGGCATCACTGCGCTGCCCGATGGGCGCAAGATTGAGGAGGTCGTCCTGTGAAGGAATTCATCGAGGAAGAGAAGGCCCGAATACAGGGGCTATTGCGGCTCTTCAATGAGCGGGGCAGCCACATGGAGGTCTTCGACGAGGACAAGAAGCGGCTCTTTGGCGAACTCGCGGACAGCTTCACCGTCACGAGGATCGCTCCGTATTTCGATGCGCAGGGCAAACATACGCGTTCGGGCTTCTGGTTGCTCTGGAAATCCGTGGGCTACAACAACGGCTGGCAGTACGCACACACGGTCAAGATCGTCCAGGTGACCGTGCGCGATACGCTCGAAAACTGCTGGTTGATCGTCGATCTCACCGATGATCGGGGACGGCGCTTTCATGTCGAGCTTATCGAACCCATCACTGAAGCGGACTATGCCCTTGATTGGCGCAATTGGCAGAAATACAAATCCGCAAATGCCGGGATGTTCGCCCGTATTGATGAGGAGCTACTGCGGGAGCACCTGCAAATCGCGGAGGAATGGGCATGAAATATCGCTATATGGTCGATTGCGTGCTGCGCCACGACGAGAATAACCGCCCCTGGTATGAGCCTGTTGGCGTCTGGGTCCAGGGTCCCGGTCCGGGGCTCCATATCGAGATGTTCTATATCGATAGCAGGAACCCCGCCGTCCTTGCTCGCAAAGACGAAACCAACTGGGTCCTCAACCGCCTTGTCGAGGCCGACGTCACCAGTCTGCCTGACGACTTTCTCGAATACCACCGCCAGACGCGGTCTCCCTACGATGGTGCCTTCTTGGACGTCGCGACATTGGAGTCTCCAAGTCTGGAATCCTGCGCCTCATCCATCCTCCGAGGCTTTTCCCCCAAGAAGTAATTCCATGACCCGACAGTTTCCGCCTTCTTCCGGTAAGTAACCCATAGCGGGGTTGCGGTCCGCCGTGGACCGTGTCCCGCCACATACCGGGAGAACCGCATGGAACTGTTTGCAACGGACCTGGAGCGGCTTGGCTTCCTGCTGGAGGCGGATGCCGCTTTTCAGGTTGAGTTGGGCGCTCTGGAGGCGGAAGCCGCCTCGGATGGCGGCGCGGGCGCGCAAGAGGAACTGCCGCCGGAACAGCGCCCGAAGTACATCACGAACTACATCGGCTCCAAACAGAAGCTGGTGGACTGGATCTGGCGAAACACACCGCAGGACGTGAAGTCGGCGGTGGACGTGTTCTCGGGTTCAGCGGTCGTGGCGTACATGTTCAAGACCAAGGGCCTGAGCGTCGTGGCGAACGACCGGCTCCATTACTGCCACCACGCGGCGCGCGCCATAATTGAAAACAAGTCCATCCGGCTCTCGGACGATGACCTGGAGATGCTACTCGGGGACAACCCCAAGGCGGGCAGCTTCGTCCAAGACAACTTCAAGGGCATCTTTTTCGCCAAGGGCGTCCATCAACTTATTGACGTGATGCGCGCCAACTGCGACAGGCTCGAAGGATTCAAGAAGGACATCGCCCTGTTCGCGCTGGGCAAGACCTGCATGAGCGGTAAGGGCGGTTTCGGTCATTTCTCGTCCTCGACGGGCTATGGGCGGCGGCAGGATAACCCCGAGGAGTTCAAGGAACGCTTTGCGGACAATGTGCGGCGTATCAACGCGCTCGTTTTCGACAATGGCGAGGACTGCAAAGCCCACTGCGAGGATGTGAACGCCCTGCTTCCGAAGGTCAAGACGGACCTCGCCTACTTCGACCCGCCCTATGCCACCGAGTTCTCGACGACCAACTACGAGCGGTCGTATCACTTCGTCGAGGGGCTCATGACCTATTGGAAGGGCCTGACGCTCCGGGCGGACACGAAGGTCAAGTATTACGAAACGGACCACAAAACCGTCACCAAGGCCAATGCCTCGGAGTTTTTCCAGACCTTCCTCGGCAGCGCCCGCCACATTCCCCACTGGCTCATCTCGTATCGCGATCATGCGTATCCGAACGAAGAAGAGATGAAGACCATCATCGCCGATCTGGGCCGCGACAGCCGGATGCAGAGCAAGGAACACCATTACAACATCACCTCGCGGCATGGAGAAGCATCGAACGCCCTGGAACGGCTCTTCGTCTGTCGGCGATCCGCTGGCGCGAAATCCGATCATGCACCCAATGCTGTGCCCCTCTCCGCCGCCGCGAACTTCCACACGACCATTCCCGTCGAGGTGTTGCTTGAGAGCCACGAGGGACTTTCCGCCGAAGCCATGCGGTCCGGGCCGGACGGCGATCCGCAGTTCACTTTCGTGCTGTGCCGGACGGGCACCAACAAGAACGGCGACCATTTCATGGCGGAGGAACTCTCCAGCCGCCACATGACCGCTGTGAACAAGAAGATCGACCTTCAGCACTCGCAAGACTTCGCGGACATCGTGGGCGGCATCGTCGCGGCGGACTACCTCGAAGACGAGAAGGGCGGCCGGATCGAATGCGTGGGTGAACTCTACGTGCAGGAAAGCGAACATGCGCGGCTCGCCCACAAGCTCATGCGCAAGGGCATCATCGCGCAGGTCTCGATGGAATGCGACTACGCGGAAGGCGAGTGCTCCGTCTGTGGCAAGCGCGTCAAAAACAAGAACGACTACTGCCCGCATCTGCGCAAGATGAAGGGCGGTGAATCGGGCGGCAAGCCCGTCTATGAAATCCTCCACGGCGTGACCTTTACGGGGCTGGGCCTCCTCGACCGCAAAGGTGCGGACGAGAACGCCCGGATTCTGCAGGTCGCCTCGCAACAACCAGGCAACGATCCATCCAAAGGAGATTCAGACATGGACGAAAAGACGAAGAAAGACGAAGAAAAGGCCGCCGAGGCGGCGAAGAACAAGCCCGCCGGAGGCGCGCCGGAGAACCCGGGCACGGACGATCCGCAGAAACGGATCACCGAACTCGAAAAGGAAAACAAGGCGCTGAAGGCCAAGGTCGCCGAGCTGCAGAAACGTGTCGAGGAACTCGAAGCGGAACGGCAGGCGGCGGCGAACAAGTCCCGCGCCCGCAATCTGCTCGCCAAGCTGGAAAAGCAGGGTGTGGATTTCGGGGGTGACGACGAACGGGAAATGGAGCTGAAGCGGCTGACGGAGCTTTCCGACGAGGCTTTCGCGGCGACCGAGGCGGCTTTTTCGCGCATGGCGCGCAAGGCCAAGGCCGATGCACAGGCGAAGGAAGAAAAGCCGGACAAACCGGAGAAAAAGGAAGCGGCCAAGGCCGAGGACGATCCGCCCATGCGCAGTGACGCCGGGGTGCGTCCGCGCGACGTGGACGACCGCAAGGCCAGCCTTGAAGACAAGCTCCGCGACGGGTTCATGGCGGCCTACGAGTCGCGCGTGGGCGCCGCCGCCAACCAGTAACAAGAAAACACAGGAGAAACGAACATGCCTTACATCAATCCGTGTCACCGAGGTCTCGCCTATGGCGACGGCCATATCCAGGGCGCGGGAGCACTCGGCCAGGTGGTCTCCATCGCCGGGAACGACCTGTTCGCCGTGAACACCGATCCCACCGCGCCGTCCTTCGGGCTGCTGATCAAGGACTATGCCTCGGGCGAAATGCCCGGCATCTACTGCATGGGCGGCGTCTATGAAACCGACGTATTCGAGGGAACCATCAATGCGGACGACGACCTGAAGGTCTCCGCGAACGGAAAACTTACTGGCGGAACCATCGGCGAAGGCGAACTGGTCGTCGCGCGCGCCATTTCCATGGCTGGCGGAACGCTCAAGTTCCGGCTGCTCGTCTGAGGAAAGGAATCCCAATCATCATGAAAACCAAGAACGTGAACATCCACAGCCAGGAATACATGGAGACCATGGCGCGGCTCATGAGCGAGGCGCTCGAGTCTCCCGAGGGCATGCGCGCCCTGGCGGCGGCCATCGCTGCGCCTATCGAGCAGGAGATCAAACGCAAGGAGATCTCTTCGCTACTGCTCACGCAGCATACGCTCCCCAAGGGCGAGCGGCCCGTCTACCAGAAGAAACCCACTGTGAAGGCCCACTGGATCAGCACGGAAGGCGAGGCGCGGGAACAGGAAGTCGGCAAGGACGAGGTCGAGTTCCCGACGAACCGCATTCATTCCGCGCCGATGGTGGACATCTCCGTGCTCAAACACGGCAACATCGGCACGCTGACCGACATCCAGACCGGCGCGGCGGACGAAATCCGCAAGGAAATCGACAAGCGCACGCTTACCGTCATCTCGGCGGCGGTGCCCGCGGCGAACACGGTCGAGATCTCCGGCAATGCCCTCACGGCGGACGGTCTCAACGAAGCCATTTCGATGATCGAGGACATGGAACTCGCGGTGAAGTACATCGTCATGCGTGGGCGGCGTTTCAACGACATGCGCGGCTGGGACCTCGACCCGCAGACGAAGCAGGAACTGCGTGCCAAGGGCGTCATCAAAAACTACGGCACCGGCGGCATCCTGCTGACCTCGGCCATGCCCCTGAACGAAATCCTCCTGGTGCCCGACGAGGAAGTAGGCAAAATGCCCGTGCGCGAGGCGCTCAAGACCGAGGCCATCGAGCAGAAGACCCGTTTCAAGACGGGCTGGCTCGTGTGGTCGGAACTGGGTCAGGGCGTCACGCGTCCGGACATCCTCACGAAGATCAAGATTCTCGGCGGTTGAGGAGATTATGAGTCATGGAGAAACTGAAGAACGTACGCCGGGGCATGCTCGTGATCGCGGATGCGGGACTGAAGCTGACGCCGGGCCAGACTGTCGAAGTGGGAACGCTCACGAAACAGATGGACGCGCTGGTCGCCTCCGGACATCTGGCGCGGATTGACAAGAAGCCGGAAGAGTCAGGACAGGAACAGGCGCTTGAGACGCCGAACCTGCCCACGATGAACGCGCAGGAGGCCATCGCGAGTGCAAATACGATAGATGACCCCGAGCGTGCCAAGGCGCAGATGCGCACCGAGAAACGGCGGTCGGCACTGGATGCGCTCGGCCAGAAGAAAAAGGAACTGACGGGTGGCAACGAGTGATTTGCTGGCCGTCTTGCGCACGGACCTCGGTGACGCGGATGCGACGCTCTTTGACGAGACCACCCTGACGCGGTGTCTGTACCGGGCAGCGCTCATGCTTGCCCAGGATCTGGACACAGCCTTTGCCATCGTGGCCGGCGAGATCGTGCCCACGCCGGAGGGTGTGGAACAGGAACTCCTGCTTCTGCTGGCCCGGATTCATGCGTGCGAAGTCATGCGGTCGCGGACGGCGAATGCCTTCGCCTTCAGCAGCGGCGACAAACGGGTGGACAAGAGTAGGCAGCCCGAACAGTGGGCGAAGCTCGAAGCGGACTTGCGCGACCAATACCGGTCGCGGCTGAAGGAAGTGAAGCCCGAAGCCGCTCTTGCCGAGGATGACTATTTCGTTCATCCGGGGCACATCGTCCCGGTTGTCTATGAGCAGGGAGTGAACGTATGTCCTTATTGTCAGGCCCAGAGCGCGCTTCGGCCGTGTCCGACGTGCGGGCGCTGATATGCGCGTCGGGCCAGGAGGCCACCGTTCTCCGCCGGGAGGCCGGCGAGAATCTCTATGGCCACGACGAGGGACAGTTCGATGACGCTGGAACGATTCCCCTGGAGTTGAATCGTACACCCCCGGACGATCTGCCCGGCGACATCGATGCCGTGGCGTCGGTATTGCCCGAGGCGGATGTCCGGGCCGAGGATCGGCTTCTGGCCGAAGGAGAGACGTACCGCGTACAGGCGGTAGTCGAGGAGCGGCTGTTCGGTGTGGTCACGCACAAGTCGCTGCGGCTGGTGAAGCTCCATGCCGGTTAGGCGCACGGGAGATTGGGCCAAGGCCCGAGCGGCGCTCGGAAATTCACTTGGACCTCGCATGGCGGCGACGTTGCGGGCCGCCACTGTGAAAAACGCGCTGCTGCTGGTGCGGGAGATTCAGCGGGGTATCAAGAGTCAGGCGCCCGGCGGTGTACCGTTTGCCAAGCTCGCGGAAAGCACTATCGACCGGAAAGGCTCCAGCAAGGCCCTTATCGATACGGGATTCCTCGTCAACGCCATCACACAGAAAATCATGGCAGACAAGGCTTTTGTCGGGCTTCTGAGTGGTACGGTCAATCCCCAGGGCGAGGACGTGGTGAACATCGGCGCGGTCATGGAGTACGGCGCCACCATCCATCACCCCAATGGCGCGACCATTATCATCCCCGCGCGCCCATTCCTGCATCCGGTGATGGAGAAGTATCGCGACCAAGTCGCGGACAACTACCGCAAAGCCATCCGCCTCGCACTGCATAGCCGATAGCAAGGAGCGATGTCAGTGAGAACTGCGGCAACCGGTTCCAAGGATTCTCGTATTAACGCTTCGGCGCCTCACTGGTGTTAAAACGACGGACAAGTCTTGCGTCAAGCGACCACGGTCCCGCACCCTCGACTAAGAGGAAAAGCGAACCCAGAAACATCGAAAAGTCTGTCCTTGCCTCGTGCGCCATAGACCAGAAGCCATATTCTGGGAGACTGGGAAGGTTGAAAATCCAATAGGCATGTCCGAGGAGCACGGGAATCTTCGTGCTAAGGATGGCCACACTAATATTGATAAAGAGGGCCAGAGCCGCGAACCGGGAAAGGAGTCCCACGAGCAGGCAGGCGCCACCAACAGTTTCAACAATCCCAACGAAGGGTGCCATCACTTCTGGGAACGCTATCCCGATCTTGATGAATCGTCCCACGCCCAGTTGGTCGGGATACATGAACTTCTGAATCCCCTCCGAAAGAAACACTGCGCCCACCAATATGCGAATCAGGATCGTAGCCCATCGGGCTTCAGTAGATAATGCGAATACCAAGACCTTCGTCATTTATTGTCTCCCTTTTTCCAAAGGCAATGTGGCGCTTCCCTATGCAATCCCGGGAGGCGACCCAGTTCATGTCCTATCTGGCCCGTGTTGCAAGTGCATGTACAACACGCCGCCGTGGTCTTACTGTTCTTGATCAATCAGTCATCATCCCAGCACCGCTGCGAGTCCTCCAAGCGCCGCTCCGCCGAGGATCAGCCAAGTCGAGTTTACCTTGAACCGAACCAACATCACGAGTGAAACAGCGGCTACGGCAATCGTGAGCGGGTCGATCAACGAAGCGCGGCCAAGATACCACGTCACGGCCGCCATGAGGGCGAGTGACGCGGCGTTTACACCATCCAGCAAACTACCTACCCACGCAGACTTCCGCATACGCGGTATCAGGGGATTGGAGATGGCCACGAAGACGAACGAGGGGAGAAAGATGCCGAGCGTCGCCAAAAGGGCTGCAGGTGTTCCGCCCAGGAGATAGCCGATGAAGGTTGCCGCGGTGAATAGGGGGCCGGGCGTCACCTGGCCGATAGCGATGGCATCGAGGAGTTGCTGTTCGGTCAGCCAGCCGAGACGTTCCACGAGGTCGGCCCGCAGGAATGCCAGCAAGACGTACCCGCTGCCGTAGAGGATTGCGCCGATTTTCAGAAACGTCAAGAACAGTGCGGGCAGGCTGAACGGGACGGATGCCGCTGAGGCTACCCCCATGCCAGCAATCGGAATCACGGCAAAGCCTGCGGTGTTCTCCCGCAACCGGCGCCAGTTGGCGGCAAGCATGACGGCTACTCCACCGGCAAACAGGAGCGCAATCTCGTTGACGCCCGCGAAATAGAGGGCAACCACAGCGGCTGCGGCAGTAGCTGTAGTGCCGTCTTTCAGGGCTTTCCTTCCCAAAGTCCACAGCGCCTGCAGGATAACGGCGATCACAACAGGCTTGACGCCGTACAGGAGCCAGGTGACCTGCGGCGTGCTGCCGAAACGGACATAGGCCCATGCCAACGCCAGCACGATGAACGTGGCCGGAACAGTGAAGCACAGCCCGGCAAGGATCAGGCCGCGCCATCCTGCTCTCAGGAAACCGATATGAATGGCCATCTCGGTGGAATTGGGACCGGGGATGAGATTCGTCGCCCCGACAAGGTCCAGGAACTGCTCGTCGGTGAGCCATTTGCGCCGCTTTACCACCTCGTCATGCATGAGACCAATATGCGCGGCCGGTCCGCCAAAAGCGGTGAAACCCAGGCGTAAGAAGAGCAGCGTCAACTCAACGAGAGGCCGTGGGGCGGTAGGTTGTCGGCAACTCATGGAAGCGTTCCTCTTTACCTTTGGCGTTCGCAGGACAATGTCCGCCGCGATTTGCTGTGAGAGGCAATTGCGTCAAATGCGTTGATCAACATGAGCTTTCGTCCGCTTCCGTGTCTCGCTACACCGTCACAAGCCTGTCGGACTCACGCACGATTTCGTAATGGTCTTTGAGCGTGGACAGCGGACAGACCTCAGACCCTTCTGAGTTGCGCAGTTTCAAGCAGGTCCCGCAGGCAAGGAATTCGCCACCCGCGTCGAGAACTTTCTGAGCCTGGGCCTTGACGTTGAACTTCTCGTCCTCAATCTGGTCGATTTCGACTCCCCGGCCTGAGAGAAAGATACGGACCTCGTCACCTTGTTCAAGGCTGTAAAGCGCCAGACGAAGGGCGTTAAAAACGGTTTCCGGGTCAGTCTGAGTAATGACCATTCCAAGTTTCATGATATTCTTTCTTCCTTTCGGCCAATCAAGCCATAGTGGTATGGGGGCAGGTTGATGATGCCCCCCTCGACAACAAAGTCTGCCTCCTCAACCCAACGGTGGCAATCCGTGGGGCGCGGGCGGATATCCATGGATGGACCGCGCGGAGTGGCCGGATCGTAATTCCAGTGAATGACGGCCACACAGCCGCCGGGACGAAGTATTCGCCATGCCTCGCGCAACAACGCCAGAGGTTGTTCCGCGTGAAGAATGTTAAACAGCATCGCATAGTCCGCGGAATCCGCGGCAAGGCCCGTGCCGTCTGCCAAGAAATCCCTTTGGAGGAACTTGACATTATGTAGACCCTGTGTCGCGGCGCGATGTCCGCATTCCTCGATCATCTCCGGTTCGATGTCGAAGCCGTATAATGTGCCTTGAATTCTCCGGGCGGCTGGAAGGGCAAACGTGCCGTATCCGCACCCGAAATCCACTGCGTCGTGAACGTCGTGATCGAGTTTCAGTGCGTTCAGTATGGACTCCGGATCAAAGAACGACTGCCACGTCGCTTCCTCCGGCATACCGCTTTCCCGCGTCTTCATCGTTGTTGTCCTTCTCGGCGTGCAAATGGCTTTTTTGCTCAAGGCTCGGTGACGCTCAGTATTCGTGTCCAGTGTTTCAGGCTCTTGAGAAGCAGCCAGACGGCGAGCGAAAGGACGCCGAGCGCCAACCAGCCCTCCTCAAGTTTGAGCCCGGCGGTGATTACATACTCCCGGTAGTGTTCAATCAGCACGAAACTCACAGCGATGGTGAACCACGTGTCATGCTCGCGGCGCAAGACCATGCGGAGATCGAACGGCCGGTTTGACCTATTCCATAGCCGCAGGTTGGGCAGCAGGCATGGCACGCGGGAAGCGTACTGTTCATAGACTTGACCGAACCGTTCGGAAAGGAATCGTTCCTCGGTCATGATGATAGGCAGATAGGCTGTCAGGAAAAGGAACGTGTTCAGGACGACGAGTTCCCAGCTCTGTGACAGGAGCGTAACCCCCAGCAAGATGAAGTAATTGCCGAGGTAGAGAGGATTGCGCGCGATGCTGTACAGCCCTGTCGTGTTAAGTTGATCGGCCTTCTGCCGGCGCGTGTTCCTGCCCGAGGTTCCTTCAGGAACATGGCCAATCACCGCGACGCGAATGCATGCGCCTGTCAAGGAGACTGCCATGCAGCACAGTTCGTAGAGCATGTCCGCCGTGTGGCTTTCAAGAGGATATCGGAATCCGCCGCGTTCCAGATAAAGTAGCGGAACCAGGAGAAGCGGCGTATAACTTCGGATGCGAAAGAAGATAGCGCCTTTGGTCGTAAGTGAATCTTTGAGCAACATGAACGGCCTCCTCCTATATCAACGGCCACGCGAGCAACATACACGCATAGGCGCAGAGGGATACTGCAAATCCGGCGTAGGCCGCGGGCAGACGTTCCAGAGCGGATTCCTGCAACCATTTCCGGTTGCGCCACGAGATCGCGAGCAGCGCCAACAGCAATGCCCAGCCCAACAACGATAGCGCGAGGATCGGCGTTGGGGCGGCAATCGTCTTGTCTCCGATGCGATGAAGCGATTCGATCCCGGCCGGATCGCGAAGGGCCATGGGAAGAAACCCTCCCCATGACGACAGTTTCGCGGCGGCTTTCGCGAGATGAGCAATCGCGACAACCGGGGCCGCGCCGGTGGCTGCGCCGATGAACAGGTCACGCCATGTTCCATGGTAGCCCAGGATCCGAGCCAAGCCTGTCGCCAGAATGCCCAGCAACACGGGGAAGATCAGCAGAAACCAACCTGCTTCGAACCAGCCGAAATCCAGCGATGGAACCAATCCATTCAGCATCTTCGGCACGTAATGGAACCATTCGTCCACCGGCTTGGTCTCGCCGATGACCTCGTGCGCCACAAAGCCCGCCGCGAAGAAGACGAACAAGGCTTCGAATGGGCGCAGGAGGACATGCTGGCGCGATGTGGCTTCCTTGGACGCCCAGCCGAACCCGACATTGCCGTGCGGGCAGACTTTCGCGCATTGCAGGCAAAGCACGCACTCGTCGCCCTTCCGCCGGTCGTAAGGGCGGACCAGTGAGGGACAGGCGCGGATATTGAACCGGTCCCGTTTCTGAGCATCCACGCAATCGCGCGTCTTACAATGCTCGCAGGTTTCCCTATCGCTCACGTCCAGTTGCACGGGCGTGAACCGTCCATATACCGACAGCAGCGCCTTGGCCGGACAGAAAGCCTTGCAGAAGGAACGTTCCTCGCGGTAATAGAGTCCGGACACGAGCGCCATTGTCATCAACACGATAAGCATCAGGGAGGTATAGTGCGGAACCCGGTGGATGGACATTCCCGCCACCAGGAGTTGCAGCAGGAGGTATGCCACAACCACGAACCACCCGCGGCGCAACCAAGGGCCAAGCATGGGACGATGCAATCCCAGAACACGCCCAACGGCGTGGCCAATACGATTCACCAATTCCATCGGACACACTGTGCACCAGGCGCGCCCCGCCAACAAAGCCACGGCTATCATTCCCGGCCACCAGAGTCCCCAGACGAACAGCGTCGTCAGGTTGGTCTTCCGCAGCGTCATTATTTGCTGCTCGGACTGATCCAGTCCGATTCCCCAGCCATTCACAACGAGGAACAGTATGCCCGCCAAGGCCATGATCTGAAGGGCCACGGGGAAATAGGCCGGAAATACCACGTGGCGGATTGCCGTGGAACTCAGCACGTTCAACTGGAACTGTCGTTTGTGAGTCATTTCTTCACCTTTGCTTTGGGTGGGCGGTGCGCCTCTTCCACCACTTCATGATGCATCTCGGAAACTTGGCCGCGGACGAACTGCAGCACCTTCCGGCCTTCCGCTGTCAGCCGGTAATTGCGACGGGCATGTGAGTTGCCCTCGGTGACTTCGTCTGACGCCAGCCACCCGTGCCGCTCCATCCGTTGCAGGAGCGGGTAAAGCGTTCCCGGACTGATCTCGTAGCCGTGCCTGCGCAATTCCCCGATGATCCACTGACCGTACACGGGGCCTTCGTCCGCATGGTGCAGGATATGAACCTTCCAGAAACCGAGCAGGATTTCACGCGTTACAGCGTTCATCGCAGCATCTCCATTTACGATTATCGTAAACGATAACCGACTATTTTGTCAAGCGTGCCTGTTTATTGCAGTATCACCCATCTTGCACGTGCTCATTAATGCGCATTGTCGAACCGCACGAGTACCTCTTCTCACGTCGCACATTTCGCCAAGTGCCTCGCCTGCCTCTCCGATTCCTTCCCGACAGTTTTCCCTTTCTTCCGGTAAGTAACCATCAGAGTGCTTACTGGAGGACCGTGGTTTGAGCGCGATTCGAAAAGTCGTCGAGGAATTCATCCGGCTGGCGAAGCGGGACATCCATCCGGATGCCGTGCTGGTCGCGGCGGAAGATGTCTTCGAGGTGAAGCGAACCCCGAGCGTTTTGCTGCAGGGTCCGGTACTCACGGAGAACACGGTCCGGCGGACGCCGGCGCGGTTTCTTGAGCGCGATGTGGCTGCGCTTTCCTACGAGGAATGCAACGCGCCGCGCCTCTATCACCTTGACTTCGACATCATCGCCACGACGGCCACGGAACCGGAACTGCTCGAGCTCCAGGAGCGCGTCGCGCGGTTCTATCAGATCCATCCGGTGCTCGACATGTCGCCGGACGGGACGCTCAATCTTACCGAACTCACCCCGCTGGGCGGTCTGAAGCGCGTCAACCTTTCCAACCTGCGCCAGGCCAGCGGCCGCGCGCGGATCGAGGACTGCCCCGTCTACGACGGCATAGTCCGCGAGGGCAAGCTCATCCGCGACCGCACCTTCCAGTACACCGGCGGCATCGAAGAAACCCGAACCCATGAACCCCCTCTACAAGGAGAAAACCATGATTGAAGTGAAAAACCTTCTGTTTCAGCCGCTGACGTTCCAGTTGGCGGACGGAGCCAGCCTGCACCTCGGGCCGCGTGAACACCGCGCCATTGCCTCGGACCTGGTATCGCCGGAACTCGAGCAGGCCCACCGGCGCAACTACGTGGACCTCCGTGAAACCGAACAACCCAAGGTCGCGGCTCCCCTGGAAACCTCGTCGGAGACTCCGGCCAAGTTCATTTCCGGCGGGAAACGCACGCGGAAGGGCAAGTAACCATGACGACACAACTCTCCCCAGGCGTGATGGTCCGCGAGACGGACTTCAGTTTCTACGTCAAGCAGATCTCGACCTCGTCCGCGGCCATGGTGGGCATCGCGGAACGCGGTCCCATCAACAAGCCCACGCTCGTGACGAGCTGGGAACAGTTCATAAACACCTTCGGCGGCTATATCGCCGCCGGATACCTCGCCTATGCCGCGCGCGCCTTCTTCGACAACGGCGGCGCGGTGCTCTGGGTGAACCGCGTCGCCCATCTGACCGATCCGACGGACCGGAGCACGCTCACGGCGGAGAATGCCACGGCCACGCTCACGGGACGAAATGCCGTTGCGGCGGTATTGCGGACGGGCGCGCCGGGTACGGACCGGATCACATGGACCGCCAGGAATCCCGGCGTGGCGGGCAATGCCATATCCATCGCGCTTATTGCGGCGGGCAACGATACCCCGCTGTCGGTTGAAGTCACGGGGACGGCCATTACCGTCCATCTGGCCACGGACGATACGGGCGAGGCAATCAGCACGGCGGACGAAGTGGTTGCGGCCGTCACGGCGAACCTCGCGGCGTCGGCTTTGGTGTCGGCGGCGACCGTGGACAGCGGTGTGGCCGCAGCCGCTGCGCAAGCAACGATCGCCGGGGGCGCGAATTCCGCGGACACGCTCGAAGTATCGGCGATCAATGAGGGCGTCTGGGGCGACCGGCTCTCAGTGGAAATCGCGGACAATAACCAGGACCCCGCGAACGCCTTTGACCTTACTGTTCGCTACAAAGGCAACGTGGTCGAGGTGTTCAAGGGGCTTTCCATGGACGAGTCCTCCGTGAACCATGTCGAATTGGCCGTCAACGGCAAGTCCAACTGGATCACCACGCGCGACCTTTCCGCGACCACGGGCCTCGCAACGGACCGGCCCGCCGTGGACAATCAAACGCTTTCCGGCGGCGAAGACGGTTTGACGGACCTTTCCGACATAGACTATCTGGGCGACCCTTCCCAGCACACGGGCGTCTATGCTTTCGACGAGGTGGATGCGCTGAACATTCTGTCCATCCCCGGCGTGACCACGGCGCCCGTTATCAGCGGCGCCGTCGCCTACGTGGAAGGCAGGCAGGACCTCATCTTTTTGGCGGATACACCCATCCATCTGGAACCGCAGGAGGCTGTGGATTTCCGCAAGGGCCAGGGGCTCTATTCGCACGCGGCCTTCAACTCCTCCTATGCCGCGCTCTACTACCCGTGGCTGGAGATCACCGACCCGATGACGGGGAAATCGAAGCTGATTCCGCCTTCCGGCGCGGTGGCCGGGTGTTACGCCCGCAGCGACCAAAAGACCGAAGTGTGGTACGCGCCGGCGGGCATCGACCGAGGCCGCGTCCTGAACGCGCTCTCGGTGGCGTACAAGACCAGCCGGGGCGAGCGCGATGTTCTGTACCCCGAGGGTGTGAACGTCATCGCCGTGTTCCCCGATACGGGCATCAACATCTGGGGCCAGCGTACCCTGCAGAGCCAGCCGTCCGCCGTGGACCGCGTCAACGTGCGGCGGCTTATGATGTTCATGGAAGAGGCCATCGCGGAATCCTCGCGCTTCGTCGTCTTCCAGCCGAACAATCCCCAGACCTGGCGCGCGCTGCTGCGGCTCATCAAGCCGTTCCTGCAGGACATCAAGGACAAGGGCGGTCTCTACGATTTCGCGGTGCAATGCGACGAGGAGACCAACACGCCCGCTGTCATCGACCGCTACGAACTCATCTGCCGCGTCTTCGTTAAACCCACGAAGACGGCGGAATTCATCGAACTGAACTTCATCATGACCGATACCGGGGCGACCTTCTCGGAAGTCCTCGGCAACGCATAGGAGGTATCCGCAATGCGCAGTGGCAACATGCCGAAGAGCCTCTATCAGAACTGGCAATTCGCCATCGAGGTGAACGGCTTCGACGTCGCCCTGTTCCAGAAGGGCCAGGAACCGACAACGGAATTTGAGGAGGTCGTCTTCGCGCCGGGCGGCTCCATGTTCGACCAGAAGGTGGCGGGCCGTGTGAAGTTCGACGACATCGTGCTGGAGAAAGGCATCCTCCAGGACGGCACCGACGAGGCCACGCTCGACTGGCTGAAGCAGGAAGTGGACGTGAACGCCACGACCGGCGGCCTGCCGAACGACTACATGCGCGATATCGACATCGTGCGTTACGACCGCTCGGGCAACGAGACGCGGCGCTGGACGCTGCACGGCGCCTGGGTCAAGAAGGTCGAGTACACCGAACTCGAGGGCGGCAACACGGAAAACACCATCGAGTCGCTCACTATCTGCTACCAGTTCTGGACGGACGATTGAGGAGAACCAACATGCATACCTTTGAACTTCCCAGCGGCATCGAGGCCGCTCTACGTCCCATTACCGGTAACGAGGAATCGCTGCTTACCGACCGCCGCCTGATGAAGAACGGCGCGGCGGTGAACCAGGTGCTCCTGAACTGCCTGGAAAGCCTCGGCGGCAATGACGCACCGGCCATGGAAGACGTGCTCGGACTGCTCAGCGGCGACCGGCTCTTCCTGCTCGTGAAGCTGCGTCAGATTTCCTTCGGCGACGAGGTGGCACTGTCGCTCCACTGCCCGGACCCGTATTGCGGCGAGGATAACCCGGTCGAGATTAACCTCGAAGACCTCACGGTCACGCCCTACCCCGCCGAGCGCGAGTTCCGGTTCAAACTGCCGAAGTCGGAGAAGGAAGTTGTCTTCATCCCGCTCGACGGGCACATGGAAAAACGGCTCGTGGCGCTGAAGAATCCGGGCATCCATTCCGCCATGCTCATGCGCATCAAGGAACTGGGCGGCAAACCGCCGACACGCAAGACGTTCCTCGACTTGCCCGCTTATGACCTCAATGCATTGCGCGCGGAAATGCGCGTGAAGGACGGCGGCATCGATACGGTGATCAAGACCAGTTGCCTCGCCTGCGGCGCGGTCATCCAGACGCGCCTGGAGGCGGAACCGGCTTTTTTATTCCCCCAGGCGGCCACCCTCTGACCGACGCCTTCTTCCTGGCCTACGGCGGACTGCACTGGAGCTATGGCGACGTGATGGCCATGCCCGCGCACGTCCGCCGCCGTTTTGTGGAGATGCTGGAAACCCAACTCGAATATGAGCGCAAACAGATGGAGCGCAGGAAGTGAACGATCTGGGACTGGGCGTTGTCGTTTCGATGAAGGATGCGTTTTCGCGCAACGCGATGCGCATCGAATCGTCCATGCAATCGCTGGATGCGTCCGTCGCGGCGGCCAGCGAGCGGATGACGCTCAATCTCGACCGTATCCAGAAGGGCACGATGATGATCGGCGCGGGCCTGGCCATGCTCGCCGTGCCCGCGGCGCTCGTGGCGTCCACGGTGGAGACCCAGAAGGCCCTCGGCGAACTCTCGTCGGTGGGCGTGAAGGACCTCAACGCCATCGAGAATGCGGCGGAGTCCTTCACGAACCAGTGGGCCGGAACTCGGAAGGCCCAGTTCATCACCGCGACATACGATGTGAAATCCGCGCTGGCGAACCTGAGCGACGAGGCCGTCGGCGTCTTCACGAACATGGCGGCGATCACCGGCAAGGCGACCAAGGCCACGACGGACGAAATGGTCGGCACGTTCACGACGGCCTACGGCATCTTCAAGCCCATCATGGCGGACATGAGCGACATGGAATGGGCAACCGCCTTCTCCGGCGCGTTGTCCCAGACCGTGGCGGCCTTCAAGACCACCGGCCCCCAGATGGCCGACGCCATCAAGAACATCGGCGCGGTCGCGGCGGCGTCCAGGGTCCCGATGGAAGAACAACTCGCCATTTTGGGGCAGCTCCAGACCACCATGCCCGGGTCGGAGGCGGGCACCTTGTACAAGGCGTTCATGATGAAGGCCGCTGAGGCCGGAGACGAACTGGGGCTGTCGTTCACGGATTCCGCGGGGCGGCTCAAGGGCGTCATTCCCATCCTCCGCGAATTGCAGAGCCAGTTTCCGGACCTGTCCCAGGCGGCCGCGCAGGTGACGCTCAAGAAGGCGTTCGGATCCGACGAGGCCGTCAAGTTCGTGCTGCAGATGACACAAGGGATGGACGCGCTGGAGACGAATATTCAGTCCGTCGGCGACGCGATGCGATCCGGCGCGACGGTGACGGAAACCATGGCCAAGGCCATGAACATGGATATCGGCTCGCAGTTCACGTTGCTCCGGCAACAGATGAGCAATCTGTTCGAGATACTAGGCAAGACGCTGCTGCCCGTCATCGCCCCCGTCATCGGCGGTATTTCGAAGGCTGTCCTTGCGTTGCAGCGCCTGGCGAAATCCGTGCCCGGCGTGACGCGCGTGGTTCTGACGCTGTCCATGGCGCTGGGCGGCATTCTCGTGGCGGCGGGCGGCGTAATGGCGGGTATCGGCATGCTTGGACTTGCCCTTCCGGCCATCAAGGCGGGCATTTTGGCCATCGGCGCTTCGGCGGCTGGAGTTGGCTCGGCCATTGCCGCATGGTTCCTCCCCGTCACGACGGCCATCGCGGGCGTCGTTCTGGCGGTGTACCTGTTGAAGAAGGCTTGGGAGTCCAACTTCGGCGGTATTCGCGACATGATCGTGGGCGTCTGGGAAAAGGTCCGGCTCGCGATCCAGGGCATCCAAGCGCTGTTAAGCTCCCTGAATGGCGGCGTCGGGCAAATGTCCGCGGAATTGGCCCAGAAGCTCGAGGCGGCGGGACTCATGGGTTTTGTCACCACGATCTTCCAGGTCTATTACCGGGTCCGTGAGTTTCTGGCGGGGCTGTGGGGCGCGTTCTCGGAAGCGTTTGGGCGCGTCCGCGCGATACTCGAACCAGCCGTGCAATCGCTCATGACGGCCTTCGGCGCGCTGGGCCGGGCGGTGTTCTCCATTCTGGAAATCTTTGGCGTGGCGGCCGGGGCCACGGACGGCGCGGCCTGGCGGAGTTTCGGGCAGGTCATCGGGACCGTGGCCGGCGTGCTGCTGCAAGGCTTTGCCTACGCCCTGCGCGTCGTGGTCTGGAACCTGTCGCTGATTGTCCGGGGCTTGGCCATCGTGGTGCGGGCCGTGACCTGGGCGGCAAAGATAATCGTGTCTGGTCTGGTATGGGCCGGGCAATTCGCCTATCGCTTCCTGCTGCCCGTGCGCATGATTGCGCAGGCCTTCGTGGCGGCGGGCAGGATCATTCACACGGTCTGGCGGGTGCTGACCGGTGACATGTCGCTGGTGGACGGACTCAAGGCCATCGCGGGCGCGGTAGGCCAATTCCTGCTGACCCCATTCCGGTGGGCAAAGGACGTTCTTGCCGGGCTGTGGTCAGGGGTAAAGGCTATTCCGTCGGTCATCGGCAGCCTCTTTTCCGGACTGGGTGAGGTCATACTTCTTCCATTCCGGCTCATTGGGCGCGTCTTCGACTGGATTCGCGGGCTCTTCACTGGTGATGGCGGCGGCATTCTGGGGAATGTGTTCTCCTTCGGGGCTTCCATTCTTCGAACGCTGGGCGAAGGTATCTTGTCTCTGGCCCTGTTCCCTTTGCGCTTGCTTCAGAATGTGTTCGAGAAGGTGATCGGCTTCTTCTCCGGCGGAGAAAGCGGACTGTTGAGCAGGGCTTTCGAGTTCGGCGCGGGCATTCTGAAGTCGCTGGCGGGCGGGATCGTGAGCCTGTTCGCCGCGCCGCTCGAAGCGGTTGCATCGCTGGGCGGCGCGCTGTTGTCGGCGCTGAGCCGGATTCCCGAGGGTATCGCCAGCTTGTTCTCCGGAATCGGCAACATCCTCGCCGCGCCGTTTCAAGCGGGCGCCTCGTTGGCCGGGGCCGTATGGGAAACGGTGCGAACGGGCGCGTCGTCGGCCTTCGAGACGGTCACCGCCGCGGCCCAATCCATCGTACCGGGGCTGCAATCCGTATGGATCGGCCTCAAAGACGGCCTGAACGGATTCGCGCAGGGCGTGCAATCCGCCGCGACGGGCATCCATGACGCCATGATCGGCGCCTTCGCGCGTATCGGCGAGCGCGCCACCGCACTGTGGAACGGTCTGCGCGATGGCATGGCTTCGGTCGTGGGTGCCATTCAGTCCGGTCTGGCGAGTGTGGCCTCGGCGGCTGGAAATGTTCTTGGGAAGGCGAAGGACATCGCGGCAAGCGTCGGCGGCACGGTCATGGACGTGGGGCGTGGCGCACTCCAGGGCGTGGGCGACGTGGCCGGCGGCATCTGGGGTGGCCTAAAAAGTGCCGCTTCCTGGGTGGCCGGAACGGAAACGCCGCAGCCTGTGGGTACACCACCTCCGTCTCCGGTTACTGTTCCGGTTGCGGCGGTCCCCGCTGTCACGCAGCAGGTTTCGCTCATTCCCAAACTGCGCGAGGAACTCATGCCCCGGGCGTTGGAGGCCGTGCTCAATCTGAAGCCCGTGCTTACCGAGCAACTGCCCAAACTCTTCGCGGAAATCTTGCCGCGGCTCGACACTTCGCTGATTCCACGGACCTTCCAGGCCGCGCTCCTCTTGACGCCGCTAATGGCCGGGGCCGTGCCGGATACGTTCACGGCAACGAGCATTGTGCAGCCTGCGCCGATCACGATGGTGCAGACGCCTCAAGAGCCTGTCTTTTCCGCGCTTGCAGTACCTCCTGGGGACGTAGAAGCTGTTGCTCGTCCGGTGATTCCGGAACCGCTCACCATTCCGTTCGATACGGGAATGAATATGGCCAGGATTTCTGCGCCGGTTGTCACTCCACGTATTGCACTGCCCGAAGCATCGGCGATGAACATCCCGGTCTCGGCGCAGTTACGGGATATTCCGCCAACACTATCGCCCATACCGCTCGATGTTGTTCCGCGCCCCATTCCAGAACTGGACCTCGGGGCGAACCTTCGACCCCTGAGCGTGCCCGCGTTTGATACGACCATTGCCGGAGACGTCATTGCGTCTTCACCTGAGTTGCCGGACGTGGACCTGTCCGCGCAATTGCTCCCTGGCGTACCCGGCACGATGAATGTCCCAGGACGGGTCGACCCAATCACGATTGGGTCGCTCCCCGGCGTGCCGGAGTTAGAGGGGCTGGTTCACTTGTCACCGGACGTTCCCGCGTTGCCCAAGGCGACACTTGCCGCGCAGGTCCAACCGAATGTCCCCTCGCTGGGACCGCTGCAGCTTTCCGCGATGCTGTCGGCCGCCACGCCACAGCTCGCACCGGCAACAATGCCGCTCCAATGGACGATGCAGGAACCAAGTCTTCCGGGCGCGGTTCCTGTTGACCTGCTGCCACAAGCCCTTGGACCTATGCCGCCGGTTACGGCTGCTCCCCCGATGCCCTCGCCCGAACTACCTGTCCGGCGCATGGAAATCCTGACGGAACAACGCCAGCGGCACGGCGACACGGGGGAAACCGAACAGGACCGCGACGCCTCGCTCCGCATGCTCCTGGAAGGCGTCCTGGCAAGGTTGGATGCCGTGGCCGAGCGGCCCATCGACCTCGCGGTGACCACGCAGATCGACGGACGCGTGGTGGCGGAGGCCGTCTACAAGGACATGCGCGAACAGAAGATTCGCAACTATGAAACGTTGTGAGGAGTACCCATGATACGTGTCTTCATCTGCAGCCGGTTCGCGGGCGACGTGGACCGGAACATCGAGACGGCCCGCAAGCTCTGCCGCCGGGCGGTCGAGCGGGGCTATGCGCCTTTCGCGCCGCACCTCCTGTATCCCCAGTTTATGGACGACACCAAGCCCGAGGAACGGGAGGTCGGCATCGCCTGCGGACTCGAGTTCATGGCGGTATGCGACGAGGTCTGGGCCTATGTGGGGGACGGAGTGTCAGACGGGATGCACCGCGAGATGGCCCAGGCGCAGTGGTTGGGCAAGGCGGTCGCCGAACTCACGGAGATTTGAGGTGGGCTGGGACCAGCGGGAAATAAAGGGCTACATCGTCGATATCGACACCAACGAGCGGCTGGAGTTCCAGTACAATCCGGACGATATCGCCGACGACAAGTCCACGGACTATGCCGAGGTGGAAATCCCCGGCATGAGTCATCCTCGTTACCAGTATGTCTCTGGCAAGCCGCGCAAGATTGCGTTCAAGCTGCATCTGTTCAAGGGACCGGTCAAGGAGAAGGTTCACTGGCTGCGGTCGCTGCTCTATCCGGAACACGCGGGCACCATGCTCAAGAACGCGCCACACCGGGTGCTTTTCATCTTCGGCGACCTGTACCCCGGGGTCGAATGTGTCGTGAGCAACGTGAAGGCAAGGTACTTCCACATGTTTGACCGGGACAATCTCCTGCCGCAGCACGCCGAGGTAGATTTGGTTCTGGAAGAGTATGTGGACGAGTCGGTCAACTACACGGAGGTGCGCCAATGATCGGCAAGGATTCGCGATATGCATCCTGCGTCCTGTACCGCGATGGCGATGGGGAAAGCCTCGGGACTCGGCAACGTATCGATGCCACGCCTCGGTACGATGACCGTTTTCATACCGTGACCGACGGTGAACGGCTCGACATCATCGCCCACCGCTACCTCGGCGACGCCAAGCTCTGGTGGATCATCTGCGACTACAACGACCTCTTCTTGCCGCTGGACCTCGAACCCGGTGCGGTCCTGCGCATTCCCTCTGTCGAACACGTCCAGATGCGGGTACTGGGGTGAGAGCCTTCATTTCGACGCGATGAAACCATTCCTCAATACATTGAGGGAGGCAGCGGCAAAGCCTTTTGCCATATTACCAATCGCCTTTGAGATACCGGGCCACTCTGGCGAATCCTCGGGGAAACGGTCCAGAAACCGGTGAAGGTCCGCGTGGACGCTTTCCGGTACGGAGACAGGTTCCGCCGGTGTCAGAAGTTGACTGAGCCTGAAAACATCCGTCCGGTGCTTCTTGATGTCTGTACTGTCAACCTTGTCGCCACGTTCCTTCCTTTCAGTCAGATCAAGCCATGCACGGGCCTTCAGCAGGATAAGGCCCGCCGGTTTGAGCATGGGCAAACCATCATCTTCCTGGACGTTATCACGCACAATCCGGTAGTACGCATCATCCATCAGGATAGCCGATAGACTCGACACATCGTCATCGCCCGGGATCGGGATAATCTCGGGAGCGCCGGTCAAGTCAAGATCGTCTGGTTTCCTGGAAAAGAGTTCCAGCATGTACGGGTAGTCGTCTTCGCGAGGGTGAGAGAAACGATAGTAGATTCGGTCGCCCGTGCTCTTTTGACGGTTCTCGTAACCACCCGCCTGCACAAAATCCCAGAATTTCTGCTGAAAAGCAGTTCGCCGCGCTTCAACCAGCAGAACGATGTCCAAGTCCTTGGTGGCCCGCGCTTGCAGGGATGCCTGTTCAAGCCAGTGCATCGCGGCAACGCCACCAATGAGGACGTATTGATCGCTCTCTTCCAGAAAACTCTCCTTGAACCTGTCGAGACCCTTTACCATATTCGTTGCTCCATCATATTCGCGAGAGCCATCTGAACGCGTTCGTCCGGCTCGTCTTTAAGGCTGAGGTACAACGATAATTCGTCCACCTCCGGTCCACTGGAAACCAGTTGCGGCATGTAGGACCATCCTTCCAGAACAAGGTCGGCGTCGTTCTCATCCAACCGCGTTTCCAGAACGCCCTCGGAAAGCAGCCGCTTCGCCTCTCGGTTCGGCGCTGCCACAATCCGGGGGCCGTTGTACGCCAGGTTAGTCTTTCCAGACAATGCGGAAAGACCGGCTTCGAGGGAGGCCGTTATCCGCCCACGGACTTCCGCAACCGGGTATCGCCTGACAACGGGGGAACGCATGTGTACAAGCGCACGATCCCAGAGCGCCCGCTGCTGAAGTTCAAATCGGATCGTCCTGGCGCGTCCTTGGGTGACTTTTGCGCAGAGTCCAAGGGAAACAAGCTCCCTGACCCCGTGGGTGACGGCCATGGCCGTGTAGCCCAGCGTTTCGGCAACTTCCGCCAAGGGGCGTTCCGCGATTCCGCCGTTGAGTAAATGCCGGAGTACGATTAGCTGGGAAATCCAGCTTATGGCCTCCCGGGGCGGTTGCGTGGGAACGCTGAAAGTCTCCCTGAAGTCCGCGAGAAACATCGGCAGGAAAAGTTGCCTCCCCGGAGCAATGAAGGGAACCCGTTTTTCTACAAGCTGCCTGCGCTCGTAGGACTTGATATCGGGGAGTACTGGAATGACTTCGCTTTCAAGACGGGAGGCGAGAGCGGAGCGATCCTTCATCAAGCGGGACAAACCTGTTCTTGTGCCATCTTCTGGCAATGCCAGAATGACCTCGTGCCCGAGCAGGAGCATCCTTTTCAGGCGCCAGGCATGGCCCAAGTAAACGGGCAGTCGCGCCAGAGCCTCGGCGGATACCGGTGCCATCTCTGGACGTTCACCGGTCACCTGCTCTACGTAGTCGGCAACAGCAGCTTCAAGATCCATAAGTTCCGAACCTTCAATAAAATCTCTTCTACACGATAAAATAACATATTTTATCGTGCAATGCAAGTTTTATCCAAGCATAGGCATGACTTCGGAAGCGCGCCATTCCCTCGCTTGTGCTCGGTCTCCCGTGACCCAGCATGATCTTGTGGATTCCTCGTGTCGCGTACGTGCGGAAGCGCTTGCTCGGATAGCCTGTCCGCAAGTGGAGGATTGATTTTCTATCAGAAAAATATATAATATTTCTGACAGAAGGAACAAGAGCATGACGCGCACGACTGAAAGAATAAGGGCGTATATCGAGACCCTACCTTTAGGCCAACCCGTTACTTCGCAGGAGTTTATGGAATTTGGAAGCCGGGCGGCTGTTGATCAGGCACTGACGCGTTTGGTGAAGACCGGAGGGTTGTCGCGTGTTGCCCGAGGGGTATACGTCCGCCCGAAGAAGAGCCCCTATGTCGGAGAGGTTCCGCCTGAACCAATGAGAGTTGCTGAAGCCATCGCCGCGGAAACGGGCAGTGTGATTCAGGTCCATGGGGCGGAAGCCGCCAGACGCATGGGCTTGAGCACCCAAGTGCCAACACGTCCCATATTCTACACCAGCGGTCCCAGCCGCCGATTTAACCTCGGACAGATGCAGGTTCTCCTCAAACATGTGTGTCCGCGCAAACTCGCTTTGTCTGGAAGGCCTGCGGGTATTGCACTCACCGCCCTCTGGTATCTTGGGAAAGCGGCTGTGACCTTGGAAATCATTGAACGAATCCGCATGCGCCTGCCGCACGAAGAGTTCGAGGCATTGCGAAGTACAACTCGAAGCATGCCCGGCTGGATGCATGATGTCTTCATCGAGTATGAGAGAACGAATAGTTGAGTTTCTGAAACAACTCGAAGAAGATTCCTTCGGCTTCGCCTTACCCCTTTCAGCCAGGTGTTTTCACTGCAAACCCACCCGACAGTTTCCCCCTTTCTTCCGGTAAGTAATCTCCGTGGGCGCTTGGCGCGCCGGCGGAGACACCGATGGACCTGGACACCTTCAAACCGACCTTCCTGATCGAGATCGAGGGGCAATCCCTCTCGAAGGACATCACGCAGGAGATCGAGGCCTTCTCCTTCACGGACAACGAGGAGGAGATGGACGAACTCGATCTGTGCGTGTCCAACCGGAACCTCCAGTTCGTGGACGATCCGCTTTTCCAGGAAGGCAACGAAATCGCCGCGCGCTTTGGATACGTGGGCAACTTGTCGCCGCGCAAGAAGGCCGTCATCAAAGACATCGACTACGACTTCCCGCACCGGGGCGCGCCCACCATCCGCATCAAGGCCTTCGACAAGGGCTTCAAGCTCGCGGGAAAACAGAACCAGAAGGTCTGGCAGAAACCCGCACCTGGCATCGCCTACTCGGACATCGCCGAGGAAATCGCATCGGCCAACGGGCTGCGCCCTGTCGTCACGCCCACAAGCGACCGGCACCTGCGCGTCGCGCAGAGCAATATCTCCGACGCCCAGTTTCTCCAGGAACTCGCGCCCAAGGCGCGCGCCAAGGACGGCGACGGTGTGACCGGGTATGTGTTCTTCGTGCAGGACGACGAACTGCATTTTCACCCGCGCAACCTGGAATCCGCTCCGGCGATTGCCCTCGAATACTTCACGGACCGCAAAGGCCTGCTCCGTTCCTTCAACCCCTCGACGCAGTCCCAGGGCGCAAAAGGCGCGGGCGTCGCGACCAGAGCCGTCGGGATAGACCCGCGCAGGAAAGGATGCGTCGAGCACACTGCGGACAACGACACCACGCCCGAGCGCTGTTCGCTGGGCCGCAAGACCTACCTCGTGGACGGCAGCACCGGCGAGGGCCAGTACAAGGAACAGGAATCGGGCGAGATTGTCCCGTCCTTCGAGCGGTCCGAAGCCTTCGATCAGGAACCTCGGCAGGAACCCGCGCAGGACACCGCCGAGGGCAAATTCAAGGAAGCGGAGATGCGCCAGGTCGAAGCCACGGCCAAGACCATCGGCATCCCATCCCTGCGCGCCAAGCAGAACATCGAAGTCACGGGCGTGGGCCGCAAGTTCTCCGGCGTCTACTACTGCCATTCCGTGCGCCACAGAATCGACGGACACGGCTATTCCTGCGAACTCAAACTCAAGAAGAACGCCTTGGGGAAGGGCGCGGGCGACAAGGCCGGCGACACCCAGGGTGCCGCCAACGAAAAAGAACCACCGCCAAATGCGGACGCCGCCGTGCCCCGCGCGGAAATGGTGTCCATCGACGCCAACAGCGGCGAACGCATCAATTGACCTCAACCAGGAGAAAACCATCATGGGAGATCTGACCAAGAACTTCAGCCGCAGCGAGTTCGCCTGCAAGGGCGCAGACTGCTGCAACCACAGCGCGCCGATCCTGCCGGAGCTTGTCCGCGCCCTGCAGGAACTCCGCGACCGCGTTGGCGCACCGCTCGTGATTACGAGTGGATTCCGCTGCCGCACGCACAACAAGGCGGTGAGCGGTTCGCTGGACAGCCAGCATTGCCTCGGAACCGCGGCGGACGTGCTGTGTCCGAAGGGACTCACCCCGCAACGCTTCGCTGAACTCGCCGAACTCATCCCGACCTTTCGCGACGGCGGCGTGGGTGTCTACCCCGAGGACAACTTCATCCATGTAGACGTGCGCGGGAGCAAGGCCCGCTGGGGCCGTGTCGGCGGGAACTATGTGTCTTTCGAGGAAGCCATGAACCATAACGGAGGAAACGATAATGGAACAGCTTGAAACCCTTTACCGAACCATTCTGGACAACAAGGAACTCTTTG
>JADHEF010000108.1_pt1 | contig 96119 bp, 96 predicted proteins | sample 8952391 | NCBI WGS metagenome assembly JADHEF01 (sample SAMN16124439, study PRJNA663245) | bioreactor sludge metagenome | isolation source: sludge (nitrite) | place: India:Bengaluru | collected 2019-02-28
GACCTTCGAGGGTCAGGCGCGCGGTCGTCTTGGGCATAGGTTCTTTCACGCTAAGACGTCCGAACTGCCGATGATGTCCTGGTAGTTCTTCAGCGTGAAGGGCGGCGAGAAGAGGACGTCGGTGCGTACCGAGAGGAATTCGTTCGGCTTGAACGAGAGGGCGAAAACCCAGACCAGCGGCGCGATCCAGACGATGGCGAGGGCGATGACGGCAGCCAGGATCAGGCGGTTGCCGAGTTTGCTGCCGGAGAGTGTTGTGCTCATGACTGGTTTCTCCTATTCGGCGTCGCGTTTCTTGGCGATCCACATCTGGAACGCCACGCCGACGAGCATCAGGGCGAACAGCACCTGCGCGGCAGCGGCCGAGTAACCGAGCGCCCACTGCTTGAATCCGGCGTCGTAGATGAACATCACGATGGAACGCGAGGTGTTGTTCGGGCCGCCCAATGTCATCAGTTGCGATTGGCCGAACAACTGGAACTGGAGGATGACTTCGATGATCGCCACCAGCGCCACCGTGCGCTTGATCGACGGCAGCGTGATCGAGACGAAGGTGCGCCAGCGCGACGCGTTGTCGAGCGCGGCGGCCTCGTAGATGTCCTGCGGAATCTGCTGCAAGGCCGAGAGGAAGAGCATCATCGGCAGGCCGACGATCCACCACACGGTGACCAGCGCGATGGACGGCAAGGCGAGCGCTTCGCTGGCCAATGGCGCGATCGACGGCAAACCGAGCGCGTTCAGGATATTGGCGAGCATGCCGCGATCCGGCATCAGGACGAGCCGCCAGACGAGCGTGACGATGGTGACCGAGAGCACCGACGAACCGAAGAAAATCGCCCGCAGCGCCGCACCGGTCTTGCCGGGGCGGTTCAACGCAAGGGCCAAGGCCAGGCCGAGGGCGACAAACACCGGCGTGGTCAGGAAGATGAAGTAAAACGTGTTCCAGACCGTGCCGCGGAAGATCTCGTCGGTGAACAGACGGCTGAAGTTGGCCAGACCGACGAACTCGCTGCTGTCGGACAACTGGTCAATCTCGTGCAGGCTCAGCCAAAACCCGTTGAACACGGGGTAGACGAGCAGCAGCACGTAGCCGACAAGGAACGGCAGGATGAACAGGAGATTGAACCAGCTTGATTTGCCGACGCCGAGCATCGCGGAACGCTGGTGCCGCGCTTTCTGTTTGGAGGGTTTCATGGCCATCTCCTAACGCGCGGCGTGGTAGGCCTTGCCCGACTCGTCGAAGAGATGCACCCGGGCTGCTTCGAAGCGAAGGCCGACGGTTTCTCCCGGATTGACGTCAATATCGCGCGGTGTCTCGGCGACGGCAAAACTGCCGTCCTGGAGGGTGACGTAGACGAGCGTCCGTTCGCCGAGACGTTCGACGACGTCGGCCTTGGCCTTGAAGGTCGATGCGGCGTCGACGACGAGATGCTCGGCGCGCACGCCGGCGGTGAGCTTCCCTTCCTTCGGTAGTGTGGCGAGCGGAACGCGCGTGGCCAGATCGAACCCGCCGGCGATGCGCAGCGTGGCGTACTCGCTGCCGGATTCTACGAGCGGCCCGCTGAAGAAGTTCATGACCGGACTGCCGATGAAGCCCGCGACGAAGCGCGTGGCCGGAAAGTGATAGACCTCCATCGGCGTGCCGACCTGTTCGATACGCCCCTTGTTCATGACGACGATACGGTTGGCCAGTGTCATCGCCTCGATCTGGTCGTGCGTGACGAAGACCATTGTCGTCTTCAGGCGCTGGTGCAGGCGGGCAAGTTCGACGCGGGTGCGGGTACGCAGCGCGGCGTCGAGGTTGGAGAGCGGTTCGTCGAACAGGAAAACGCCCGGTTCCTTGACCACGGCGCGGCTGATCGCGACGCGCTGGCGCTGGCCGCCGGACATCTGCATCGGCTTGCGGTCGAGGAGTTCGGTCAGTTCGAGCATGCGCGCGGCTTCGGTCACGCGACGGTTGATCTCCGCCTCGGCCATGTTGATGTTGCGCAGGCCGAAGGCCATGTTGTCGCGCACGCTCATGTGCGGATACAGCGCGTAATGCTGGAAGACCATCGCCACGTCGCGCGCGCCGGGGGCGAGGCCGACGACCGAGCGATCGCCGATGCGGATATCGCCGCCGCTGACCGTCTCAAGGCCGGCGATCATGCGCAGCAGGGTGGACTTGCCGCAGCCCGACGGGCCAAGGAAAACGACGAATTCGCCGTCGTTGATAGTCAGTGAAAGATCGGGAATAACTTCAACCGCGCCAAAGCTCTTCTTGACGCCTACGATTTGGATACCAGCCACAAGCCTTACCCTCCGTGTGGTTTATGTTCTTTGGTATTATGAAAGGCATGTTAGCGGCGCTTGTCGCCGTCCGGTATGGATCGTCGTGCTTTAGTTATGGAATCGACGGCTGGCGATGTCGCGACTTTGGGCGAGCACCACTACTACGGTCAGAGCGGCGTCTTGTCCTTGTACTCGCACAGGTCCGGGATCGGACAGCGTCCGCACTCCGGCTTGCGTGCCTTGCACACGTAGCGGCCATGCAGGATCAGCCAGTGGTGGGCGTCCCGCTTGAACTCTTCGGGAACGACCTTGAGCAGCCCGAGTTCGACGGCGAGCGGCGTTTTGCCCTTGGCCAGCCCGATGCGATTTGCGACACGGAAGATGTGCGTATCGACGGCGATCGTTGGTTCGCCGAAGGCGGTGTTGAGCACGACGTTGGCAGTCTTGCGGCCGACGCCGGGCAGCGCTTCAAGCGACTCGCGGTCACGCGGTACTTCGCCGCCGTGCTTCTCGATCAGCTGCGCGCACGTGGCGATCACGTTCTTCGCCTTGTTGCGATAGAGGCCGATGCGGTTGATGTACTCGGTGAGACCGGTTTCACCGAGCGCCAGGACGGCCCGCGGTGTTGGCGCGTCGGCGTACAGCTTGCGCGTCGCGATGTTGACGCTCCTGTCGGTCGCCTGCGCCGACAAGATGACCGCAACGAGCAATTGAAAGACCGAGGTGTATTCGAGCTCGGTCGTCGGTGCCGGATTGGCGGCGCGCAAGCGGGCGAAGATCTCGGCGCGCTTGGCGGCGTTCATCTTGCGTCGCTGCGTCCGGGCTTGTCAGTTGCTAGCAACGGCCGCTGCCGGCGGTGGCATCTGGCGTTGCTGTCGTGCCGCAGCGCGCGCGTCGATCCAGTTCTTCCAGGCGATCATGCAGCCGAGCAGGATGAAGGCGCCGGGCGGCAGGATGGCGATGAGGAAGCCGGGATAGTGGTCGCCGAACAAGTGCAGCGGTTGCAGTCCGGGAAAGACCATGTCGATGCCGGAAAACAACGTGCCGCTGCCGATCAACTCGCGCAGGCCGCCAAGAAGTGCCAGCGTCCACAGCATGCCGACGCCCATGAAGACGCCGTCGAGCGCCGATTGAAGCGGCGAGTTCTTGGCGGCGTAGGCTTCGACGCGCGCGAGCACGATGCAGTTGGTGACGATCAGCGGGATGAAGATGCCGAGCACCAAGTACAGTTCATGCAGATTGGCGTTGAAAAGCAGATCGACGATGGTCACTAGCGCGGCGACGATCAGGATGAAGACCGGGATGCGGATCTCGTGCGGGATCAGGTTGCGCAGGCTGGCCACAGCAAGTCCGGAGATTGCCATGACGATGATCGTCGCCAGCGAGAGCATGACGCCGTTGACCAGATTGGTGGTGACGGCGAGCAGCGGGCACAGGCCGAGAATCTGAACGATGCTGGTGTTCTGCTTCCAGATGCCGTTCTTGGCGATCTGGCCGAATTCGTCGCGGGTAATCATGTCCGTAACCTCTCTTGCTTCCAACTACTGGGACGCGAACAAAGTCTCGCGGTTCTCGGTAACATAGACGGCGGCCTTGCGCACCGCCTTGACGACGGCGCGCGGCGTGACCGTGGCGCCGGCGACCGAGTCGAAGCGTCCGCCGTCTTTCTTAACTTTCCACTCGCGCTCTTCCGTCGTCGCCGGCTTCAAACCGTTGAACTGCGTGATCCAGGGGCGTTCCTTGTTCTTGTCCTTCTTCGGATCAACATAGTCACCGAGGCCGGGCGTTTCCTTATGCTGCGTGACGCGCACGCCGAGCAGCGTACCTTCGGTATCGAGCGCAATAAGCAGGCGGATCTTGCCGGCGTAGCCATCGGGGGCTATGGCTTCGAGAACCAGCGCGCTTGGCTTGCCGCCTTTGCGAGCGATATAGGTAGTCGATGTGGCGTCCTGACCGAGCGCCGGCGTTGCGGCGATCTGGAGCGCATCCTTCAGAAGATCATTGTCGTAGTTTGCAGCAGGAAGAACTTCGTTGATCAACTTCATCTTCTCTTCGGCGGCTGCGGCCTCGATCGTTGGGAGCGTCCATAGATAGGCGCCGGAGAGCAGGCCGGTGAATGCCACGACAAAGAGGAACAGGATGACCGCCGTGCGCACTGCCATCTTGGCCGCGGTTGGCGGCTTGATTTCGTGCGTCATGGCCGCTCCTTCGCGTGGTTCTTCGTGCCTTCCTTCATGCCGAAGATCGGCGGCTGCGTGTAGAGGTCGATGAGCGGCACGCAGATGTTGAGCAGCAGCACCGCGAAGGCGACGCCGTCCGGGTAGCCGCCAAAGACGCGGATGATGTAGGCGAGCACGCCGGCGGCGAAACCGAAGATCAGCTTCCCCTTCGGTGTCGTACAGCCGGAAACGGGATCGGTGACGATGAAGAAGGCGCCGAGCATTGAGCCGCCGGAGAAGAGATGGAACAGCGGGTTGGCGAACTGTGCCGGGTTCCACAGCCAGAGTGCGGCAGCGAGAAGGCCGATGCCGGCGAGGAAAGCGAACGGAGCGCGCCACTGGATGACCTTGCGCTGCCATAGCCAGAGGCCGCCGACGAGGTAAGCGAGGCCCACCCACTCCCAGCCGTTGCCGGCGAAGTGCCCGAAAGTGCCGGTGTCGGCGGTGATCGATGCCACCGTCGCCTTGCCTTCACCAAGTTTGAGCGCCGTCTTCAGCGCGTCGAGCGGCGTCGCGCCGCTGATCGCGTCGAGCCTGGGCGCGTAACCGAAGACCAGGGCCAGCTGATCCGTGAAGCCGGCCTTCATGTCGACCGCCGGCCACTGCGACATGAGTGCCGGGAAGGAGACGATGCAGACGGCGAAGGCGATCATCGCCGGGTTGAACGGGTTCTGGCCCAGTCCGCCGTAGAGATGCTTGGCGACGATGATGGCAAACAACGAGGCGACGACGATCAGCCACCAGGGCGCGAGCGGCGGAAAGGCGAGCGCGATCAACCAGCCGGTGACGACGGCGCTGCCGTCGCCGAGAAACAGACCGAGCGGCTTGCCGAGCAAGCGCAGCATAAACGCTTCGCCAAGCAGCGCGGCAACCGTCGCGATGGCAACCTGCACTAGCACGACCGGGCCGATCAGCCAGGCATAGACGGCGATGCCCGGCAGCAGCGCAGCCAGCACCTGAATCATCACACGGCGGACGCTGACGTCTTGCGAGAGGTAGGGCGGGGTATTGAAGTTCATCGACTTATTTGACCTCTGCATCGGGTGCCGCTTTATCTTCCAGCACGCTGCGGCGCGCTTCGATCTCGGCGATTTCCTTGCGCTGCGCGATCGTCAGTCCGTCGGTGTTCTTCGGCTGCACGGCTTCGCGTTGCTGGCGGGCGCGCTCCATGGCGGCGGCGATGGCTGCCTTCTTGGCGGCTTCCGCGTCGGTGGGCGCGTCAGCAGTGACGGGGGCGACAGCTTCCGGTGCTGGCGTAGGTTTCGGTGCGGCCGCCTTCGCTGCGGCGGCCTTCGCCAAGCGTTCGGCTTTCTCCGCCTTCTCGCGTTCGTCACGTTCGTTGCGGAACTCGAAACGTGCCTTCGCCGCGTCGGCCATGTTCTTGTCGCGTTCGCGCGACCAGATTTCACTCTTGGCGAAACGGAAGTACTGCACCAACGGGATGCGTGACGGGCAGACGTAGCTGCAGCAGCCGCATTCGATGCAATCGAAGATGTTGTACTCCTGCGCCTTGCCGAAATTCTTGGCGCGCGAGAACCAGTACATTTCGAAGGGCTGCAGTTCGTGCGGGCAGGCTTCGGCACAAGCGCCGCAGCGGATGCAGGGCATTTCCGGCGGCGGCGGCGGGAACAGCGCCGCCGAACCGGCGATGACGCAGTTCGTCGCCTTGATGACCGGCGACCCGATGTCCGGGATTTCGAAGCCCATCATCGGACCGCCCATCACGAAGCGATTGGTATCGGCTTTCGGCTTGCCGAGCGCGATGACGTCCTTGATCGGCGTGCCGAGCAGCACTTCCCAGTTGCGCGGCCGCTCAACGTTGCCGGTGACGGTGACGATGCGCGACAGCACCGGTTCGCCGTGCGCGATGGCGCGCCAGGCGGTGTAGGCGGTGGCGACGTTGAAGCACTGCACGCCCATCTCCGGCGAACGCTTGCTGGCCGGGACTTCCTTTCCGGTGAGTACGCGGATCAGTTGCTTGGCGCCGCCGGCCGGGTAGCGCGTCGGCACGGCGATGACCTCGAAGTTCTCGCCGACCTTGGCAACGGCCGCCTTCATCGCGGCGACGGCTTCCGGCTTGTTGTCCTCGATGCCGATCAGCACGCGTTTGGGTTTTAGCAGATCGCGGAAGATGCCGACGCCGCGCACCACTTCCTCGGGGCGTTCACGCATCAGCAGGTCGTCACAGGTCATGAACGGCTCGCACTCGGCGCCGTTGATGACGAGCGCGTCCATCGGCACCGACTTGGCAGGCGTCAGCTTTGCGTGGGTCGGGAAGACCGCGCCGCCGAGTCCGACGATGCCGTAATCGCGCAGGATTTCGCGCACGTTCTCCGGTTCAAGCGCGCCGTAATCGACGGGCGTGCGTTCGATCCACTCGTCGCGCCCGTCGGGTTCGATGACCACCGAGAGCGTCGGCAAGCCCGAAGGGTGCGAGGCAATGCGTTCTTCGACGGCGATGACCGTGCCGGACGTCGGCGCATGCACGGCCGACGAGATCCATTTGTCCGGCCCGCCGATCTTCTGGCCCTTCAGTACGCGTTCACCGGCAGCGACAAGCGGGTTCGGAATGCCGCCGATGCTCTGATGCAGCGGCACGACGAGCAGTTTCGGAATCGGTGCGATGCCGATCGGCGCCTGGACCGAAGGCGTCTTGTTGGTATCCGGCTTGACGCCGCCCTTGAATTTGAAGAGTTGCTGGAGCATTCGCGGTCTTGGTTGTTGGCGTCAGGCGGCGCGTTTGACAGGCTTGATTTCGATGACCGGGTATTTCCATTTCCAGTTGTCGATGCTCTCGGGGATGACTTCCATCGTGATGCACTCGACCGGGCACGGCTTGACGCACAGCTCGCAGCCGGTGCACAGCGAGGCGACGATGGTATGCATCTGCTTGGCGGCACCGACGATGGCATCGACCGGGCACGCCTGGATGCACAGCGTGCAGCCGATGCAGGTCTGCTCGTCGATGATCGCCACCTGCTTTGGCTTTTCCTCGGCGTTGAGCGGTTTGACTTCGCGCCCGAGCAGGTCGGCTAGCTTACGCACGCCTTCTTGGCCGCCCGGCGGGCACAGATTGATGTCGACTTCACCCTCGGCGATGGCTTCGGCGTAGGGCTTGCAACCGGGGAAGCCGCACTGACCGCACTGTGTCTGCGGCAGGATGGCTTCGATCTTCTCGACTAACGGGTTGCCCTCGACCTTGAATTTGATCGAGGCATAGCCGAGCGCTGCGCCGAGAACGACGGCGCCGAGCGCCATGATGAGGATGGCTGCGACCATTATTGGTACTTGTCCAGGCCGGCAAAGCCCATGAAAGCGAGCGACATCAGGCCCGCCGTGACCATCGCAATGGCGACGCCACGGAAGTAGACAGGAACGTCCGCCCCTTCGACGCGCTCACGAATGCCGGCGAAGAGGATCAGTACCAGCGAAAAGCCGATCGCGCTGGCGGCGCCGAAGAGCAGTGATTCAATGAAATTATGCTTGTTGGCGATGTTAAGCAGCGGTACGCCGAGCACCGCGCAGTTGGTGGTGATCAGCGGCAGGTAGATACCGAGCACCTGGTGCAGCACCGGGCTGGTCTTCTGGATGACCATCTCGGTCATCTGCACGATGGCGGCGATGGTGACGATGAACGACAGCGTGCGCAGATACTCCAGCCCGAACGGCATGAGCAGGTAATGATCGATGACGTAACTGGCACCGGTGGCGACGGTGAGCACAAAGGTCGTCGCAGCACCCATGCCGAAAGCCGTTTCCAGTTTCTTGGAGACGCCCATGAACGGGCACAGGCCGAGAATCTTCACCAGCACGACGTTGTTGACGAGCACAGCGCCGATGATGATGAACAGGTAGTGGGTCATGGTTGATTGAACTGGTCCGGGCAAGGCTTCCGGACGGTCCGGGAAGGCTGCAAAGGCTTGGAATTATCGCCGTTTGAGCGTGGTCGATCAACCACGTTGGGAGCATATGTTTAGACGGGGCGGCTATAAAGACAGTCCGTCGTGCACCGCTCAGTGTTTGCGTTCAGCGATGGCTCCGGCGACTTCAGCCACCAGATCCGGCCCGCGATAGATGAAGCCGGAATAGAGCTGGACGAGGCTCGCGCCGGCGTCGAGTTTGGCGACGGCGTCCGCGCCCTGCATGATGCCGCCGACGCCCATGATCGGTACTTCGCCCTTGAGATGCGCGGCGAGCTTCTTCAAGACAGCAGTCGAACGCGCGAAAACCGGCGCACCTGAGAGGCCGCCTGCTTCGTTCGCATTCGGCAGACCTTCGACCTCGGCGCGCGACAGCGTGGTGTTGGTGGCGATGACGCCGTCCATGCGGTGCTGACGCAGGAGATCGGCGATCGACTGGATCTGGTCGTCTTCGAGGTCCGGCGCGATCTTTAGCACCAGCGGGACGTATTTGCCGTGTTTTTCCGCCAATCGCGTCTGTTCGGCCTTGAGCTGGCCGAGCAGTGCGTCGAGCGCCTCGTCCTTCTGCAACTCGCGCAGGTTCTTGGTATTCGGGCTCGAGATATTGATTGCCACGTAGCTCGCAGCGGTATAAACGCGGTCGAGGCAGATCAGGTAGTCATCGACGGCCTTCTCGATCGGCGTGTCGAAGTTCTTGCCGATGTTGATGCCAAGGATGCCGCCGGCTTGGGCGAACTTCGACTTCGCGACGTTGGCCAGCAGCTGATCGACGCCGTGGTTGTTGAAGCCCATGCGGTTGATGATCGCCTGCTTTTCCGTGATACGAAACATGCGCGGCTTGGGGTTGCCAGGTTGCGGGCGCGGCGTCACCGTGCCGATTTCGATGAAGCCGAAACCGAGCCCAGCCAGCGCGTCGATGTGCTCGCCGTTCTTGTCCAGCCCGGCGGCGAGGCCGACCGGATTGGGGAAGGTGAGGCCCATCAGTTCGACCGGGTTGGCCGGGACCGGTTTTGCCAGCAGGCAGGCGATGCCGGCACGGTTGAGGAAGCCGATGCCGCTCATGCCGAGGCCGTGAGCCAGTTCCGGGTCGAGGGCGAAGAAGAATTTGCGGATCAGTGGATAGAGCATCGGCAGATTTTACCTCAGCCGACCGTCGGCACACTAAAGCCAGCCGGCGCGCTTGAAGCGGCGGTAGAGCAGTACGCAGGCGCAGGTGATGGCAACGAGTGCCGCCGGGTATCCATATGTCCAGTCCAGTTCAGGCATGGCCTTGAAGTTCATGCCCCAGATGCCGGCGAAGGCGGTGGCGACGGCGAAGATACCGGCCCAGGCTGCTAGCTTCTTGCTGACTTCGCTGTCCTCGATGGTGACCATCGACAGGTTGACTTGAATGGCAGTGCCGATCGTTTCGCGGATGTTCTCCAGCGATGCGTTGATGCGGAAGAGGTGGTCATGGACGTCGCGAAAATAGTCCCGGCTGTTGGCGCAGACGAGTGGTCCACGCGGGCCGAAGAGCTTGCCCGTCGCTTCCATCAGTGGGGCGACCGCATGCCGGAGCAGGGTGATCTTGCGCTTGAGGGCGTAAAGGCGTTCGATGTTGGTACGGGCCGCCCCCTTGGCGAAGATCTGATCCTCGATTTCGTCGAGTTCGGTTTCGAGGCGGTCCATGATCGGGAAATAGCGGTCGACCACCGCGTCCATCAACGCGTAGAAGACAAAACCGGCTCCGTGTTGCAGCAGCTGGGGCTCACGCTCGCAGCGCTCGCGCACGCCGAGGAAATGCTGGGGACTGTTGTTGCGCACCGAGAGGACGTAGTTGCGCCCGACAAAGATGTTGATCTCGCTGACGCGATAATCGTCATCCTCTTCTTCGAGTTGATGCATGACCGCGAAGACCGAATTGCCGTATTCCTCGATCTTCGGACGCTGGTGACCGTGGCGCGCATCCTCTACCGCGAGTTCGTGCAGGTCGAATTCTTCCTTCATCTGTTCGAGTTCCGCTTCGGTCGCGTCGCGCAGGGCGACCCAGACAAAGCAGTCATCGCGTTCGAGATACTCGCTGATCGCGTCAACCGGCAAATCCGCCAGCCGCGCCCCGTCCTTGTAGGCAATGCAATTTACGAGCACTTCTGCTCCTGTCTTCTGTCGATTGTTCCAGGCGACGCTTCCATTGCCCGTCGAGTGCAGTTCTCCTGATCCTCGGCTCGGCCGAGATCGAGCCAGTACAGCAGGATGGCGAAGAGTACGTCCGGGTCGAACGGCTTGACGACAAAGTCGTTCATGCCGGCGGCGAGGCAGTTGGCCTTGTCTTCGGCGAAGGCATTGGCGGTCATCGCCAGAATCGGGATTCTATGACACGCGGCGATCCTGCGGATACGCCGCGTTGCTTCCAGACCGTCCATGTTCGGCATCTGCATGTCCATCAGCACCGCCGCACAATCCTTGTCCTGGACGCGGATAATCGCGCGGATGCCGTCCTCGGCCGTCTTGACCGTCAGCCCGACGTCTTCGAGCAGATAGCGCGCCACTTCCAGGTTCATCGGGTCATCGTCGACGATGAGGATGCTGCGCCCGGCATGACGTTGGCGGATCAGTTCCTCGGGACTTTCGCGACCAGTTGTTACGCTGTCCCAGCCGTCGCCTTCCTTCACAGCAAGGCGCGCGGTGAACCAGAAAGTGCTGCCGACGCCCGGCGTGCTTTGTGCGCCCGCGCCGCCACACATGAGTTCCGCGAGACGCCGGGTGATCGCCAGCCCGAGGCCGGTGCCGCCGTACTTGCGCGTCGTAGAGTTGTCGGCTTGCTCGAACGCATCGAAAAGGCGCGGCAAGACCTCGGCATCGATGCCGATCCCAGTGTCTTCGACTTCAAAGCGCACGAGCTGCGTCGCGTCGGTCGTTTCCAGCACGCGCACGCGCAAGACAACGCTGCCATGTTCGGTGAACTTGATGGCATTGGTCGCATAGTTGAGCAGGGCCTGTTGCAGGCGAGTGGCGTCGCCGTAAAGGTATGGTGGGCGATCGGCCGGAAATTTGAATAGAAGGAGAGCGCCCAAAGGCTGGCGAGAAAGATCGCCAGCGTCGCGAGGGCGATCCGTGTTTTCAGCGAGCGGTACGGGAACAGCGAACGTGCGGTCAGAGCCATGCCGATTCCGGTTTTGACAGGGGAATCACACTTGTTGAAAAACCACGAACTGCAGTGTGCCCGTCATACTACTCCGCTATGTCGTTCGGGTGGCGGTGCCCTCTGCCGGGAGTTCCTGCCAGACGCCGTCGAGCAGGCCCTCGATCGGTCGAAAGCCCGCCTTATAGGCCATCTTTCGGCTTTCGCGTATCCAGTAGCCGAGATACAGGTAGGGCAGGTTGTTGGCGCTGCACTGGGCGATCTGCCAGAGGATGTTGTAGGTGCCGAAGCCGGCGCTCGGGATGTCCGGGTCGTAGAAGGTATACACCGACGAAACGCCATCGTTGAGGATGTCAATGATGCTGACCATGCGCAGCTCGCCGTTCTCGGTGAACTCGATCAGCCGGCTGTCGACGCGGCTTTGCAGTAGAAAGTTGGCGTACTGCTCGTGGCTGTCGTGGTCCATTCCGGCGCCCGCATGGCGCGCCGCCTGGTAGCGCTGATAGAGATCGAAATGTTCATCGAAGAGGACGAGCGGCAGTTCGCGCGCGCGCAGCTCCATGTTCCGTTTCGCGCAGCGCCGCTGGCTGCGGTTGGGCACAAAGCGCTCAACCGGGATGCGCACGGGCACGCAGGCCGAGCAGCGTTCACAGTTGGGGCGATAGGTGAAGATACCGCTGCGCCGGAATCCGTTGCGCACCAGTTCGCCGTAGACCTCGGTGGTGATCAGGTGCGGCGGCGTGGCGACCTCTGAAATCGAGCGCTGGTCGTCGAGGTAACTGCACGGATAGGTTGCCGTGTTGTAGAACTGCAGCAGCGAGAACGGCAGCTTGCATTCGTTGATTCGCGACATGGTCTGGTCGGCCCCCCGGCTCAAGCCCAGCTGAAGGACGCAGCATCTTCCGGCCAGTAGCCGTTGAGCGGCGGTATTGCGGTCAGTTTCTGCAGGCGGGCGATGAACTCGCAGCGCGGAATCTCACGCGCGCCGAGCGAGGCAAGGTGCGAGGTGTTCATCTGGCAATCGATCAGCCCGAAACCTTCGCGCTCGAGGAAACGGGCGAGGTGCGCGATGGCGATCTTCGAGGCGTCGGTCGCGTATGAAAACATGGACTCTCCATAGAACATCTTGCCGATCGCCAGGCCGTACAGACCGCCGACCAGCATATCGTCGACCCACGTTTCGACCGAATGCGCGTAGCCGAGTTCATGCAGCGTGCAGTAGGCCGCCTGCATCTCGGCAGTGATCCAGGTTCCGTGCTGGCCGCGCCGGCGGCTTCTGGCGCAGGCGCGGATGACAGCCGGAAAGTCATTGTCCAGGCGCACTGTGTAGTTACCGCGCCGCAGCGTCTTGCGCAGCGAGCGGGACGTCTTGAATTCCGACGGAAACAGCACCATGCGCGGATCCGGGCTCCACCACAGAATCGGCTCGCCCTTGGAGTACCAGGGGAAGATGCCGCGGCTGTACGCGCCGAGGATGCGTTTCGGCGACAGGTCGCCGCCAGCGCAAAGCAGCCCGTTGGGCTCGGTCAACGCGAGTTCGAGGGGGGGGAAGGCGATCGCGCTCTCAAGCCAGGGAATCATCGCGGGAGGGCGGTATTGCGGAAGGCGACGACGTGGTCGACATCGAGCCGAATGCCGATGCGTTCGCCGATCGTATGATCGTGGTGTGACGGCACGAGCGAGAGCACTTCGGCGCCGCTCGCCAGGCGCAGCGTGTAGAGGAACTCGGCGCCGCGAAAGGCTCGATGCAGGATCTCGGCTTGTGTTGGGCTCTGGTCGTCATGCACGACGTCGTCGGGGCGCAAGAGTACTTCGACGCGACAACCCCGGCCGCACTCGGCGCATCCTCTCATGCACTCGAGCGGCAGCCGCGATTGAAGCCGGCCAAGCTCGACGTCGACACGATGACTGTCGATCACGGTGCCAGGCAGGAATACGCCCTGGCCGACGAAGTCGGCGACAAAGCGATTTGTCGGCCTGTGGTAGAGGTTGTACGGCGTATCCCACTGCTGGATCTTGCCGTCGGCCATCACGCCGATCTCATCGGCCATGGCGAAGGCTTCGTGCTGGTCGTGCGTGACAAGGATCGCCGTCATGCCTTCCTGCTTGAGAATGGCACGGACTTCGAAGGAGAGGCGTTCGCGCAGGTCGACGTCGAGATTGGAAAACGGCTCGTCAAGCAGAATGAGTTCCGGCCGTGGCGCCAGCGCGCGTGCCAGCGCCACACGCTGTTGCTGGCCGCCGGAAAGCTCGTGCGGATACTTGCCGCCTTGTCCCTCGAGGCCGACGGTAGAGAGCAGTTCTTCGATCCGCCGGGCAGCGCCGGCCGCACCGCGCGCCAGGCCGAAGCCGATGTTGGCCGCGACCGTGAGGTGGGGAAACAGCGCGTAATCCTGGAATACCATGCCGATGCGGCGCTTCTCCGGCGGCATGCGGAAATGCGGGCGCGTGACCGAGACGCCCTTGATGCGAACTTCTCCCTCGGCGATCGGCTCGAACCCGGCGATGCAGCGCAAGAGCGTCGTCTTGCCGCAGCCGGATGGGCCGAGCAGGCAGGCGATGCGCCCGCTTTCGACCTGGAAGTTGACCCCGGCGACGACTGTGTGGGTTCCGTAGCGCTGGACGATACGGTCGAGTTCGAGGTGGGCTGATTGAGTCATCGGTGCTTGTTTGGTCGTTGCGGAGGCTTGGCGCAGGCAGTCTCCGAGTCATTTGGACAACGTGGCGAAGGCCGCGCGGCGCGTTCCCGCGACGGCCTAAATTATAATTCGCATTCAACTTTCGGCCGGCTATGAAACGCTCACCGTTCAACTCCCTCCTCATCGCCTCGGTCGTCGTCGCAGGCTTGATCGCCTTGCCGGTGGCCAGCGTGCTGGCCAACATCTTCAGCGGTGGTACCGGCTCGACCTGGCAGCACCTTGCTTCGACCGTATTACCGGACTACGTCGCCAGCACGCTCTGGCTGTGTCTTGGCGTCGGCTGCGGAGTGGTCGTCGTTGGCGTGGCGACGGCGTGGCTGACGGCGATGCACGATTTCCCCGGTCGACGCTTCTTTGAATGGGCACTGGTCCTGCCGCTGGCGATGCCGGCTTACGTGCTCGCCTATGTCTACACCGACTTCCTGCAGTTTGTCGGTCCGCCGCAGACCTGGCTGCGTGAAGCCTTCGACTGGCGTCGCGGCGACTACTGGTTCCCGGACGTGCGCAGCACCGGCGGAGCCATCGTGATGTTCGTCTTCGTCCTCTATCCCTACGTCTATCTGCTCGCGCGCACCGCGTTCATGGAACGCGCCAGCGGCATGTTGGAGGCGGCGCGCACGCTCGGCCTCGGGCCGTGGCGCAGCTTTTTGCGCGTCTCCTTGCCACTGGCACGTCCGGCGGTGGTTGCCGGTACGGCGCTGGCCTTGATGGAAACGTTGGCCGATTACGGCACCGTGTCCTATTTCGGCGTACAGACATTTACCACCGGCATCTATCGTGCCTGGTTCTCGCTTGGCGACCGGGTCGCGGCGGCGCAACTCGCCGCGTCGCTGCTCGCCTTCGTGGTCTTGCTTTTGCTGCTTGAGCAAATTTCGCGCGGACGCGCCCGCTTTCACAACACGACCGGGCGCAACCGGCCGCATGCCGAACACACGCTCAAGGGTGCCGCCGCCGCCGTCGCGCTGGCCATCTGTGCCTTGCCTTTGTTTGTCGGCTTCGTGCTTCCGGCCGGTTTGCTGCTGCGCCTTGCGTTGACCGAAGGCGACGCACAGTTCGGTGCGCGTTTCGTTCAATTGGCCGGCAACAGCTTCCTTCTTGCCGGACTGACGGCGATGATCGCGGTGTCGCTTGCGCTCCTGCTGGCTTACGCCGGCCGGCTCGCGAAAGTCGGCGTCCGGGTGCGTCTGGCACACATGCTCAATCGTCTGGTGGGGCTGGGGTATTCGGTTCCTGGCTCGGTGATCGCCGTTGGCGTACTGATTCCGGTGACTCGCTTTGACAACTGGCTGGCCGGACAATGGGCGCTCTGGTTCGGCACCAACCCGGGATTGCTGCTGACGGGCGGCATTGCTGCGCTGATTTACGCCTATCTGGTGCGCTTTCTTGCCGTGGCTTTGCAGTCAGTGAGCGCGAGTCTCGCCAAGGTCACGTCGAACATGGACGAGGCGGCGCGCAGCCTGGGCGAGAGCCAGGCCGGCGTTCTCCGCCGCGTGCATTTCCCCTTGCTGCGCGGGAGTCTGTTGTCGGCCGGGTTGCTGGTGTTCGTCGATGTGATGAAGGAGTTGCCGGCGACGCTGGTGATGCGTCCCTTCAATTTCGATACGCTCGCGACGCAAGCCTACACGCTGGCGTCGGACGAGCGTCTGGCCGAGGCGTCAACGGCCTCGCTGGCCATCGTCGCCGTCGGCTTGCTGCCGTTGATCGTGCTGTCGCGGCAGATCAATCAACGGCGGTAGTGCTTATCGGTAACCGGCGCGATCGAAGATCATCTGCGCCTTGGCACGGTACATGGCCAGCGATCCCACCGGCAGGGTGTCGGCCTTGAAACTGCCGAGCTTGTCGAGCGCCGGATTGGCGATCTTCAAACCGGCGACGACTGGCCATTCGTTGTTGCCGTCGGCGAAATGACGCTGCGCATCGTCGCTCGCCAGGTACTCAAGAAACTTGACCGCGGCTTCCTTGTGCGGTGCGTGCCTGAGCATGCCGCCGCCGGAAACGTTGATGTGCGTACCCTTGGCCGTCTGGTCAGGCCAGACGACGCCGATCTTTGCCACGACGGCCTGGTCTTCGGTCTTGCTTGAGCGCATCAGGCGGGCGAGGTAATAGGTGTTGGAGATCGTCACACCGCATTCGCCGGCGGCAACGGCCTTGATCTGGTCGGTATCGCCGCCCTTGGGGGCACGAGCAAAGTTCGCGACGACGCCTTTCGCCCAGGCTTCGGCCTGCGCCTCGCCCTGGTTGGCAATGATCGACGCCATCAACGACAGGTTGTACGGATGCGAGCCGGATCGCGTGCAGACCTGGCCCTTGAGCTTCGGACTCGCCAGGTCGGCGTAGTTGCGAACATCGTCGGCGTTGATCGAATCCTTCGCATAGACAATCACGCGGGCGCGGGTCGAGAAGGCGAACCAGTCTTCCGTGCGCAGATGAGCCGGAATGCGTGCTTCCAGCACCGGTGACTTGACCGAGGCGAACAGTCCGAGTTCGTGCGCCTGCGCAAGACGCGAGGCGTCGACGGTGATGAGCACGTCTGCCGGACTGTTGCTGCCTTCGTTCTTGATGCGCTCGAGCAGTTCTTCTTCCTTGCCCTCGATGCGGTTGATCTTGATGCCGGTCTTTTGGGTGAATCCGGCATAGAGTGCCTCGTCGGTCTGGTAGTGCCGGGCCGAGTAGATGTTCAGGATTTTGTCTTCGGCCTGTGCCGAGCCAAGAACCACAGAGAGGGCGGAAAGCGCCAGAAGGCGGCGCGAGGATGAATGGAACACGAGATTTTCTCCTTGCTTCAATTGATAACGTTTCGCAAAAACGTCCTCATGATATCGAAGCTTCTCACGTGTGTAAATGAGAATTGTTATCGTAATTTGGGTAAAAAAAAGACGCCGAAGCGTCTCTGTTGAGATCTCGATTTGCGGGTGTCAGTGTTCCACGACGCGTCGGGCGCCGTTGTAGCGTTTGACCCAGTAGCTCTGGCTCATGTCCTCGACGCGAACTTCCGCACCCGTACGCGGTGCGTGCATGAAGCGGTTGTCGCCGAGATAGATGCCGACGTGCGAGAAGGCGCGGCGCATCGTGTTGAAGAACACGAGGTCGCCCGGCTTGAGTTCCTTCTTGTCGATCACGTCGCCGACTTGACTCTGTTCCTTGGCGGTACGCGGCAGGAGCATGCCTAGCGCGTCCTTGAACACGAGTTGAACGAAGCCGCTGCAATCGAGTCCACTATCAGGATCGGTGCCGCCGCGGCGGTACTTGATGCCGGTCAGTTCCAGGCCTTTCAGGATCAGATCCTTGGCGCCACTGCGATAGCGTTCGAACAGCGAAGGTTCGTCGCTCAGCGCAGGCTGGACTTCGGCAGCGTGAACGGCAGACACGCCCGAGAGGGCGAGCAGCGCAGCGGCAAGCAGGTTTGTGATGTTTTTGTGACACGACATGGGGCCGGAATCTAAAAGAAAATTCCCGCCCTGTAAACCTCTGTTGCCGCTTTTTTGTGCTGTTGATCCTGGCGTTGTCTTTTAACTGTTTGATTTAAAGGGGTTCTCTTTGGCCATGGGGCGGTTCGCCGATGAATGCCTTTTGTGGGTATCATCGCCCTTTGCGCGACGCAGACGTTCGGGATGCCGATGTCGGGCTCGGAAGGAGGCGTCGCTTTCATCGAGGAGAATTCATGCGTTCCTTCAAAGCGTTGTTGATTGAAGAGATTGAAGGGAAGACAAAGAGTGGTCTGGTGAACGTTGACGAGTCGGTGCTTGACGCGGGTGAGGTGACGATTCGCGTTGCCTACTCGAGCGTCAACTACAAGGATGCGTTAGCGGCTACTGGTGCAGGACGAATCATCCGGCGCTTTCCCTGCATCGGCGGTATCGATCTTTCCGGCACCGTCGAAGAGAGCAGCGACCCGCGTTTCAAGGCGGGTGATCAGGTTATCGCAACGAGCTTCGATATAGGCGTCGCCCATCACGGTGGCTATGCCGAAATCGCCCGCGTATCTGGCGACTGGGTCGTGTCTTTGCCCGAGGGCCTTACTCTGTTTGACGCAATGGCTCTCGGTACGGCGGGTTTCACGGCCGCGCTGGCGATCGTCCGCATGGAAGAAAACGGTCTTGCGCCGGACAAGGGACCAGTGATCGTGACGGGTGCGACCGGCGGCGTCGGCGGATTGGCGATCGACATGCTGGCGAAACTCGGCTATTCGGTGACCGCGCTGACCGGAAAGGAATCGCAGACAGATTATCTGCGGCGGCTCGGCGCATCGGAGGTGATGTTGCGCTCGTCGCTCGACCTGTCGCATATCCGGCCGCTGGCTAAAGCTGTCTGGGCGGGCGCCGTTGATAACCTGGGCGGCGATGTGCTTGCCTGGATCGCGAGCTCGATGAAGCCTGGCGGAACGATCGCCAGCATCGGACTGGCGGCCAGTACTACACTGAATACGACGGTGATGCCGTTTGTTCTGCGTGGTGTATCGTTGTTGGGGATCGATTCGGGCTATATCGGCGAACCGTATCGGCAGAGAATCTGGCAGCGTCTTGCCACGGACTTGCGTCCACGCAACTTGCTTGAAATGACGCGCACGATTAGCTTGAATGAGTTGCCGGATGTTTTTGACGGGTTCCTGAAAGGCGCGGCGCATGGCCGTGTGGTTGTTGCAGTGTCTTGAGGCGGTGATAGACGAAGACGAGAGCCATGAACAGTCCGACCCAGTTGCCGAGAATATTGATAGTTGATGAATCGCGCATGGTGCGCGCGACGATCGGCAAGCATGTTCGCGACCTCTACGACTATCGCGAGGAATCGGACGGTGAGGCGGCGTGGCAGGTGCTGGTGCTCGATCACTCGATCGCCTTGGTGATCTGTTCGCTTTCCCTGCCGGTTCTCGATGGCAACGGGCTACTTGACCGAGTGCGTGCGTCAAAGCTGCCGCGCCTGTCGCAGATGCCGATGCTGATGATCGCCGGCGATAACGACGAGGCGATAGAGCGCGCCAAGGCACATGGTGCGTCAGACTTCATCAATCGCGGTACGGGCGGAGCGGAACTGCTGGCTCGTATCGACTCGCAGCTCAGGCTGGTGCAGGCGCAGCACCAGCTCAAGGAGAACCTCGAGCAGAACGTCCAGAATCCCGAGACCGGGCTGTTTACGCGCAAGTACGTCGAGTTGCAGGCGGTGCAGGCGATGTCGCACGCCATGCGGCACAACAGCGAGGTTAGCGCGATGGTGATGAGTTTCGACAACATCGGTGCCTTGCGTGAGGAGCATGGCGTCGATGTGGCGAAGCAACTGCAACAGCGCTTCATCTCGATGTTGTCGAGCAAGATCCGCAAGGAGGACAGCCTCGGCCACTATGCCGGCAGTCAGCTGGTGGTCATTTCGCCGGGTACGCCGGCGGCGGCGTGCGAGTCGTTCGGCAACCGGTTACGCGAGGCGATTCGGGCGGCAAACATCGCGGTTCACGGGCAGCGATTGAACTTGTCGGTGAGCGTCGGTGTCAGCAACAGTCCGGCGGATGCGGTTGTGTCTGCCGGCGCGCTGATAGAGCTGGCCGGCTCGCGTTTGAAAATGGCGCAGCAGGCCGGCGGGAATCGGGTCATTTCATGCAATCCGAGAGCGAACGCGGTGTCGCAGGCGGCGCCTGCAATCGATCAGGCGCTAGCGCTGATCAATGAGGGGCAACTGGCGAACGTCATGCCCCATCTGGCGGCGCTGGGCTTGCAGGTACTGCCGCTATTGCGGCTGCTGGAACGCAGATTTGGACTCGGCCTGCCGCTCGCAGAATTCGAGAAGCGCATGACTGACCCGGTGCAAGAGGAAGAAGACGCCGGGCAGGGGTAGTTTCCATAAGTGCAGGGTACTTGGTCACAGCGACAAGGAAGCCTTATGACGACAATCAAGGAGTTTCACCGGCAATCGATCGAAAATCCGGACGCATTCTGGGCCAACGAAGCCAAACGCATCGACTGGCACAAACCTTTCACCCAAACGCTCGATTTCTCGCGGCCGCCGTTTGCCAAGTGGTTCGTCGGCGGTGAAACCAACCTCTGTTACAACGCCGTCGACCGGCACGCCGCCAAGCGGCCGGATGACCGCGCCCTCGTTTTCGTTTCGACCGAGACGGATACCGAAACCGTCTATTCCTTTGCCGAGCTGAAGACGGAAGTCATGCGCATGGCGGCCGTCATGCAGCACCTTGGCGTCGGCAAGGGCGATCGTGTGCTGATCTACATGCCGATGATTCCGGAAGCGACGTTTGCCATGCTCGCCTGCGCGCGCATCGGGGCGATCCATTCTGTCGTCTTCGGCGGTTTTGCCTCGGGGTCGCTGGCGACGCGCATCGACGACGCGCTACCGAAGCTGATCGTCTCGTCCGACGCCGGGATGCGCGGCGGCAAGGCGGTTCCGTACAAGCACCTGCTCGACGATGCCATCGAGCTGGCGGCGCATAAACCGGCGCATGTGCTGATGATCGATCGCGGCCTCGACCCGGTGTTCAACAAGGTGAACGGGCGCGACGTCGACTACGCCAGCCTGCGTGAACGCTTCCTCGACGCTGACGTGCCGGTGACCTGGCTTGAATCGTCGGAGCCGTCGTACATCCTCTACACGTCCGGCACGACCGGCAAGCCGAAGGGCGTGCAGCGCGACACGGGTGGCTACGCGGTGGCGTTGGCGGCGTCGATGCAGTACATCTACTGCGGCGGCGAGGGTGAGACGATGTTCTCGACCTCGGACATTGGCTGGGTCGTCGGCCATTCCTATATCGTCTATGGGCCGCTGATTGCCGGCATGTGCACGATCATGTACGAAGGCACGCCACTACGGCCCGACCCGGGTATCTGGTGGCAGCTCGTCGAGAAGTACAAGGTGAATGTGATGTTCTCGGCGCCGACCGCCGCGCGCGTGCTCAAGAAGCACGATCCGGCGTACATGCACAAGTACGACCTATCGAGCCTGAAGCATGTTTTCCTGGCGGGCGAACCGCTCGATCAACCGACGCATGAGTGGTTCATGCGCGAACTCGGCAGGCCGGTGATCGACAACTACTGGCAAACCGAGACCGGCTGGCCGATCCTCGCCGCGATGCCGGGCATCGAAAAGACCGAGATCCGCTACGGTACGCCGAGCTTTCCGGTCTATGGGTACAACCTCAAGGTGTTCCGTGAGGACGGGACGGTGTGCGAGCCGGACGAGAAAGGCATCGTCGGCATCGTGCCGCCGCTGCCGCCGGGATGCCTGTCGACCGTGTGGGGCAACGACGAACGCTTCGTGTCGACCTACTTCTCGCTGTTCCGCGAGCCGCAGGTTTATTCCTCGTTCGACTGGGGCATTCAGGACAAGGACGGCTACCACTACATCCTCGGCCGCACCGACGACGTGATCAACGTCGCCGGGCATCGTCTCGGAACGCGCGAGATCGAGGAAGCGATCCAGGGCCATCCGGGCATCGCCGAGGTGGCCGTCGTCGGTGTTGCCGATCAGCTGAAGGGGCAGATTCCGATGGCGTTCGCTGTGGTCAAGGACGCGGCGAGCATTTCCAGCCCCGAGAAGCGGATCGAGCTGGAAAGGGCTGTGTTCAAGCAGGTCGACGACAGTCTGGGCGCTATTGCGCGTCCGAGCCGTGTGCATTTCCTGACCATCCTGCCGAAGACGCGCTCCGGCAAACTCCTGCGCCGTTCGATCCAGGCACTCGCGGAAGGGCGCGATCCGGGGGATTTGACGACGATCGAAGATCCGGCGGCGCTGGAGCAACTACAGCTGGCGTTGAGCTTCAAAGCCGCCTGATTGAAGCTTGAGTGAATGACGGGAGAGCCGTGGCTCTCCCGTTTCATTTGAAGTGGGAACGCGTCAGGCGGCGAGCGCCGACACCGCGCCGCGCAGCGCCAGCAAATAGCTATCGACGCCCAAACCGCAAATCTGGCCGCGTGCGATGCCGGCGATCACTGACTTGTGGCGGAATTCCTCGCGCGCGTGGATGTTCGACATATGCACTTCGAAAATCGGCGCCTTGAGAATCGCCAGTGCGTCGCGAATCCCGTAGCTGTAGTGCGTCCAAGCGCCGGCATTGATCAGCACGGCGTCGACAGCGTCCCGGTGCGCCTGATGAATGCGCTCGCACATCGCGCCTTCAAAGTTCGTCTGGAAGCACTCGACTTCGACGCCGAGTTCCTGACCGAGTGTCTTCAAGCGCGTATCGATCTCGGCGAGAGTGATCGTTCCGTACAGCGCGGGATCGCGCTGGCCGAACATGTTGAGGTTGATGCCGTTCAATACGAGAATCTTCTTCATGCCCGCGTTTCTCCGAGGATTCATAAGCAAGCGCCCCTAACGGGGGGCATGCAGTGGTCGAGAGCCCGAACTGTACACGCAATCATGCGTGCCGAGGAGCAGATGGTGCGTTGGCACGAGCTTCGGTTGAAGTCTGTTGATTGCGGATGAACACATCACAAGCACATGGCGATCGCGCCTCTATAATCTGAATAGATGCATTTCCCCTGGAGGTGGAGCGAAGACGGCGGATTGCCACGTGTGATCGTCGGCGCGTATCGGCCGGTCCTGGAGAAGCGGATGAGCGAGAGTGAGCTTCATTGCGTGGATGGCGAACTGAGCACCGATGCGGAACGCTTCGTGTCGATGACGAAGGCGCGGATTCTGCGCGAGACCGTCGAACGCCAGCGCGTTCTCGACGGGCAGGCGCGCTTGTTGCAAGGGCTTCGTGAGAGCGTCGGGCAGTATGAGCGCACCATGACTGGCGCGAGCCACGGACGCACGGGCTTTCTGAGCATGAACGCGAGCGGCATGATCGTCGCGGTTGATGACATCGCCGCCGACCTGCTCGGCGAGGGGCGCGAGCGTCTCGTCGGGCGTCGGCTGTCGGCGCTCATCATTCCCGACGAGCGCGAGCACTGGCATCGTTTCCTGAGCGACACGCTGGCGCATCGCGGGGCGCAGGCGGGTGAGTTGTCTCTCCAGCTCGCCGATGGCGCCGTGATCGACACGCACTTCAATTGCCAGACCGTGCAGACGACAGCGGGGGAATGCGTGCTGCGCATCGCACTGACCGACATCAGCGAGCTCAAGCGCGTTGCCCGGGAGCTCAGCGACTGCAGGCATGGGGCGGGCTCGGCGGATGCCATCGGATCGCCGGCGACTGTCCCGGACGACAACTGGCTGCGGGGTGTCATCGAGCAGTCGCTGGCCGGCATCTACCTGATACAGGGCGGGCGGTTCGCTTATGCGAACCAGGGCTTTGCTGACATCTTCGGCTACGACTCGCCGGGCGAGATCATTGGCCGGGTGTCGGTCGGCGACCTGATCGTTCCCGAGGACCGGGAGAAAGTCGCCGAGAACATTCGCCGACGAACCGAGGGCGAAGTACCGGAGATGCGCTATACCTTCACGGGCTTGCGCAAGGACGGTTCGCGGGTCGAGGTGGAGGTGCACGGGCGGCGGATGGAGTTCGAGGGTCGCCCGGCGGTCATCGGCGTGATCCTGGACATAAGCGACCGCAAGCAGGCCGAGCAACAGCTGCGCATCGCGGCTACCGCTTTCGAGGCACAGGAAGGCATGATGGTCACCGACGCCAAGTCGGTTGTCCTGCGCATCAACGAGGCGTTCACCGCGATCACTGGTTACGCTGCGTCGGAAATCGTCGGACGGACGCCTCGCGTCCTGAGTTCGGGCAAGCATGACCGGACGTTCTACGCGTCGATGTGGGCGACCATCCACGCCAAGGGAACCTGGCAAGGCGAGATCTGGGACCGGCGCAAGAACGGCGAGGTGTTCCCAGAGTGGATCACTATCACGTCGGTGCGGAATCCGGAAGGTGAGGTCACGAACTACGTGGCGACCTTCACCGACATCACCGAGCGCAAGGCGGCGGAGTCCGAAATCGAGTACCTGGCCTTCTACGACCAGCTCACGCGACTGCCCAACCGGCGGCTGCTGCTCGATCGCCTGCAACAGGCGCTTGCGGCGAGTGCGCGGAGTGGCGCCGAGGGCGCGCTGCTGTTCATCGATCTGGACAACTTCAAGGATCTGAACGATACGCTCGGGCACGAGAAGGGCGATCTCCTTCTGAAACTCGTGGCCGAGCGGCTGAGCGATTGCGTGCGTGATGGCGACACGGTGGCCCGGCTGGGCGGGGACGAGTTCGTGATGATGGTCGAAGGGTTGAGCAGCGTGCCGGAAGAGGCCGCGGCGCAAAGCAAACGGATCGGCGAGAAGATCCTGAATGCGCTCAATCAGCCGTACCCGCTCGTCGATCGGGAACATCACAGCACGCCGAGCATCGGCGTCACGCTGTTCAGCGACCAGAAGGACAACGTCGACGAGCTGATGAAGCGCGCCGACCTGGCCATGTACAAGGCCAAGCAGGCCGGGCGCAATACCTTGTGTTTCTTCGATCCGCGCATGCAGGCGGCGGTGATGGCGCGGACGACGATGGAAGCCGACATGCGCGTCGGGATGCGCGACGAGCAGTTCGTCCTGTACTACCAGGCGCAGGTGAACAACCACCTGGAATTGATCGGCGTCGAGGCGCTGTTGCGCTGGCAGCATCCGGAACGCGGCCTCGTTTCGCCCGCCGAGTTCATCCCCGTCGCCGAGGTCTGCGGCTTGATCCTGCCGCTCGGCCAATGGGTGCTGGAATCGGCCTGCCGGCAGTTGGTGCGGTGGGGCCGCGATTCTCGTACCGCCCACCTGACGATCGCAGTCAACGTCAGCGCCCGGCAGTTTCACCATCCGGCGTTCGTCGATCGCGTTCTTTCCGCCATCGAGGAAAGCGGCGCCAGTCCGGAACGGCTGAAGCTCGAACTGACCGAGAGCCTGCTGCTCAGTGATGTGGATGACGTCATCGACAAGATGACCGCGCTCAAGCAGCGTGGCGTGGGCTTCTCGCTCGACGATTTCGGCACCGGCTATTCCTCGCTCGCCTATCTCAAGCGGCTGCCGCTGGACCAGCTCAAGATCGACCAATCCTTCGTCAGCGACATCGTGACCAACGCGAACGATGCCGCGATCACCAATGCCATCGTCTCGCTGGCGCACAACCTGGGCTTGTCGGTCATCGCCGAAGGCGTGGAGACCGAGTCGCAATGCGCGTATCTGGCGCGCCAGGGCTGTCATGCCTACCAAGGATTCCTGTTCGGCCGACCGGGGCCGGTCGAACTGCTAGAGGCGATGCTGGCGCCGGACGTGCCGGACGTGCCGGGTTAGCGGGGCCGCGCGGGACTGCGCTCTCTGTCTTCGCTCGGCAAGTAGTCCGGCAGCGGGATCAGCGCCGGGGCGCGGGTCGCGTGCGCTTTCTCGAACTGGCGGATGCGCTCGATACGCAAGTCGGTATCGGGGTGCGTGTTGAGTAGCGCGGGCGGATCGGGTAGGGCCGACCGTTGCGATACGTGCTCGAAGAATGTGGCGGCGCCCGCGGTATGGCCGTACCGACGAAGCAGCGCCTGCAAGGCATCGGCATCTGCTTCTTCCTCCTGCGCGCGGCTGAAGGCGAGGACCGGCAACATGCCCATGCTGCCGACCCAGCGCTGGATCATGCCGTCGCCGACGCCGGACAGCGTGCTCAAGGCGAGCATGACGGCGAATCCGCGGCCCGTCGCTACGATCGGGTGACGGTGGCGGACGTGCGCGATCTCGTGGGCGAGGACCATGGCGAGCGCGTTCTCGCTATCGACCGAGTCGATCAGGCCCTGAAACACGATGATGTTGCCGCCGAGCGTCGCCATCGCGTTGACCGTGTCGTCGGCCGCGTAATGCACGGTGATCTTCATCTCGGGCGGCAGTACCATGGCGGTCGCGAGTTGCGCGCCGAGCGACTGGAGATACTGCTCGCGGCGCTGGTCGGCGGCGCTGTGCTTCTGCTTGAGCCAGGCCGTGTCGACGCTTGAGACCAACGCTTGTTCCTTCTCGAACGGCACGAAGCGCACGAGATAGCCGGCCGCGAATGACAGCGCCAGTACGGCGACGACGATCAACGCCGAGACGCCGCCGAGAAGCAACGCGAACTCCTTCAGCGGGTGGGCAGGCGAGACGTTGATGCCTTCCGGCAGCAGCGGATTTTCGTAGACGGACATGGTCTCAAGATCGACGCGTCAGCCCGGTGTCACGGCCGTTCCGAAAGCGATGACCTCGACCGCGCCGACACCCTGGCTTGCGTCCTTGGTGATTGACGATGTCTCGATGCGGACGTTCCACACGCTCTTCGCACCGCGCGCCCGCGCCTCAGCCTTCATGCGCAGGAGGGCTTCGCGGCGCGCCCGTTCGAGCAGGGACTCGTAGGAACTGACCCGGCCGCCGACCAGATTGCGCAAGCCGGCGACGAACTTCTTGAAGAAATCGATGGAAATCACCACGCTGCCACAAACCAGCGCCGAATCGATGCGTCCCATATCGGGAACGTTGCGCTCGGTGAAGCAGAGCACGTCGCGCAGTTCCGCTTCGCGCCTGATGATCGAACGAAAGTGGCACTTCTCGGCAAACTGTCCGAAGACATAGCCGAGGATGAGGAGAATCAGGAAGAGAATCAGATCGTACATAGCGGTCGTTCCGCTATTCCACGACCAGCGCGGTGCCGTAGGCGAACAGTTCCGCCGCGCCGGAGGCGACGGAGGACGTCGAGAAGCGCACGTTGACCACCGCGTTGGCGCCGATCGCCTCGGCTTGCTTGACCATGCGGGCGACGGCTTCCTCGCGCGATTCGGTCAGCAATTCGGTATAGCCCTTGAGTTCGCCGCCGAAGATGTTCTTCAGGCCGGCCATGAGGTCGCGGCCGGCGTGCTTGGAGCGTACGGTGTTGCCGCTGACCATTCCCAGATGCTTGACGATGGTCTTGCCGGGGACGGTTTCGATGTTGGTGATGATCATTGATGACTTCCTTGCAGGGGTTGGCGGGACAAAGCGGCCTTCGATATGCCGATCGCCTGATCGTACCTTGCCGGCCGAAGCCGGCGCAAGGAAGTTGCGGGGGAAGTCTCAGCTGGCTGCCAGCCGTTGTCCCATCCGGCGTCCCAGACGGTTGAGCCAGAGCGAGCCCATGATCACAGCACCGCCAGCCAGGAGTTTCGGCAGATTCGCATCGCGGTTCCAGATCAGCAGATTGACGAGCAGGCCGGCGGGTACGTGCAGTTCATTCATGATAGCCAGCGTCCCGGCGTCGACCTGCGTGCTGCCCTTGACCCACCAGAACATGCCGAGCGCCGTGGCGAACAGGCCCATCCAGACGAGTACGCCCCATTGCACGGCGGTATGCGGCATCTTGGCGAGGTCGCCAAAAAGGAGGAAGGAGGGCAGGGCGAGCAGCATGGCACCGAGGAAGAAGTGTCCAAAGAAGCGATGTAGTGGCTGTTCGGTCGGATAACGAGCGAGCAGCTGACGGCAGAGGACCTGGCCGGCGGCGAAGGTGGCATTCGCCAGTTGCAGTAGCAGGAAACCGATCAGGTAGTCGCCCTCGATCTTCTCGAAGCGGATGATGATGCCGCCGCCAACCGCAACGGCTGCGGCGACCAGCGCCCAAGGGTTGAAGCGCCTGGCCAGCGCGTCGTCGAGCAAGGTGACGTAGATCGGTGTGAGGACGGTGAAAAGGAGGACTTCTGGAACCGTCAACACGTTGAAGCTGCGATAGAGACACAGATAGGTGACGCCGAACTGAAGCGCCCCTGCGAGCCAGAAGCCGCCGAGCAGGCGGGAGGGAAGGCCGCGCCAGCGGGTAAAGGGAATGAACACCGCGGCGGCGATGGCGACGCGCACGAGAACGGCCAGATCGCTATCGACTTGCCCGGCCAGGTACTGGCCGATGAGGCTGAACGAGAAGGCCCAGAGGATGGTGACGAGTACGAGATACGGCATGGGATTCCTTGACGGTTCGCTGATCTTCGCTGCTTCGGGATGGCTTTGGCCGGGTTCCCCGCGCTGAGATCGGGATTCTACTCGCCCGACCGTCCCCTTACGGCCGGGCGCTGCCAATCAAGCGTCGAGCGCGTACTCCGCCGCAGCCCGTGCGTGAATGGCGGTGGTGTCGAACAGCGGCACGTCCGCGTCCTGCTGGCCGACCAGCAAGGAAATCTCGGTGCAGCCGAGAATGATCGCCTCGGCGCCTTGCGCGGCCATGTCGGCCATGATCCGCCGATAGGCGGCGCGCGATTCGGGTTTGATTTCGCCAAGACAGAGTTCGTCGTAGATGACGCGGTGCACGGCCGCCCGATCCTCGTCGTTCGGGATAATGACGCGCAGGCCATGCTTCGTCCGCAGGCGTTCGCGATAGAAGGCCTGCTCCATGGTAAAGCGCGTACCGAGCAGGCCGACCGTCGCGTGGCCGGCTGCCTTGATTTGTGCGGCCGTCGGGTCGGCGATGTGGAGCAGGGGAATTGCGACTGCTTGTTCGATGGCCGGGGCGACCTTGTGCATCGTGTTCGTGCACAGCACCAGGAAATCGGCGCCCGCCGCCTCAAGGGAACGGGCCGCTACGCCGAGAACTTCGCCCGCTGCGTCCCAATCGCCAATATGTTGCAGGCGTTCGATCTCGTGGAAATCGACGCTGTAGAGCACGATCTTCGCGGAATGCAAACCGCCCAGTCGGCGTTTGATTGCCTCGTTGATCTCGCGGTAATAGGTGACGGTCGATTCCCAGCTCATACCGCCGATGAGGCCGATGGTTTTCATCGTGGCGCTCCTATTTGCGCTCGACCGGATCGAGCGTGAGCGACAGCCCGGTCGGCTCGACGCGGAAGGCGCCGGGCTTGTAGCCCCAGCCTTTGGCGGCCTGCAGGTCTTCCGGGCGAACCTTGTAGAGCACGTAGTCCTTGAGCAGCTTTTGCGCGAGCGGTGCGCCCAGTTTCTCGATCGGCCGGCGCATCGCGCTCGGTGTGCCGTCGATGTCCAAGCGATGTACGCGCACGTCGGTCAGGCGCACGGTGGCATCCTTGGGTTCGAAACGCAGACCGTAGCTCATGTCGAGCGCGCCCTTGTAACGCTTGTCGGTAAATAGGCCGAGCAGGCTGTTGCCGGCAACGTTGATGTCGAGCGAGGTGTTGATGCGGTTGTTGGCCGGGTCGAGCGAGATGCGCGGCGCGCTGACGACGACGTCGAGCACTTCGAGCATTTCGCTGTTGAACGGGAACTGCGAGGAAATCATCTGCGCCAGTCGGGCCTCGCTGACGCTGATGGTTTTGGGCGGCGGGGGGAGCGTGGCGCAGGCGGTGAGCAGGGCAAGCACTCCTATCAGCAGAGTCTTCAGGAAGAAGCGGCACACGGAATTTCTCCTTGGCATAAAGGAGTCTCACTATAGCGGATCGATACTGCGACGCGGTATTCAGGTGCTCTGACGTTCGATCAGTGAGAAGCCGACGTCGAGGGCGTGCCTGGGTACCGGTTCGCCGCGGATCAGTTTGAGCAGCATGGTGGCGGCGGCTTCGCCGATTTCACTACGCGGCGTGCGGATCGTCGTCAGCGGTGGAATAATCTGGTCGCTGCCGGGCAGGTCGTTGAAGCCGGCAATCGCGATCTGCTCGGGCACCCTGATCGAATGGCGGGCGGCGGCGAGCAGCGCGCCCTGCGCCAGGTCGTCGTTGCAGAAGAAGATGGCATCGACCGGCGGCGTCTGGCGGATGATCTGCTCGAACATCTGTGCGCCGATCGTCTGCGAGGAACGCGCCGGATTCAGCCATTCGAGTGTTGCGTCGTGGCATCCGGCGTTCGTCATCTCGCGGCGCCAGCCGTCCATGCGCTGCATGGTGCGCGGGTCGAGTTGCGCGGCGGCGAAGGCGATGCGGCGCCGGCCGCGTTCGAGCAGGTGGCGCGTCATCGCGGCGCCTGCCTCCTGTTGCGAGAAACCGACGCTGTAGGTGTCCGCCGCGTGCGCCAGTTCCATTAGGTGTACGCAGGGCAGGCCGCTAGCTTCGATCAGCGCGCGTGTCGCTTCGGTGCGCTGCATGCCGGTGACCAGGAGACCGGCCGGCCGGTGCGCGAGTTGCTCGCGCAGCAGTTGTTCCTCTTCGCTTGGGTCGTAGTGGGTGATGCCGATCAACGTCTGGAATCCAGCCTGGCGCAGGGTGCGTTGCGCAGCTTCGAGCAGATCGACGAACAGCGCGTTGGTCAGCATCGGGATGAGCAGTGCGACGTGCGTACTGTGCCGCGACGCCAGCGCCCGGGCTGCCGGGTCGGGGATGTAGCCGAGCCGCTTGGCGGCGGCGCGTACGCGTTCGACGAGATCCGGGTCGACGGCGCGGCGGCCGGACAAGGCGCGCGAGACCGTGATCGGGCTGACATCGGCGGCGCGGGCGACGTCGGCGAGCGTGACGCGACCGGTCGCACGCGTGCGGGGAGGGCTTTTCTGGCTCATGTGGTTCGCATGGAAAGCAAAAAGGATGCACGAAATCGAGAGAAAAGACGACTGAAAATGCTGCTTGACAAGCATTATATCCCTAAATAGGATAGCGCTGTCCCAAGCATGAAGGACTTGGGATGCTTCGCAAGAGGCAACTAAAACATCAAGGTGAGGGGCAATTGCGTCCTTTTGCGCCTGCGGTGGATAGCGCTATCCTTAAATGAAGAAATCGGTGATCGTGATGGGCGTGGCCGGCTGCGGAAAATCCAGCCTGGGTGCGATGTTGGCGGAAGGGATGGGCGTCACGCTGGTCGAAGGTGACGATTACCACAGTCCGACCAGTCGCGAAAAAATGAGTCGGGGTATCCCGCTAACGGACGCTGACCGCCAAGGCTGGCTGGAGACACTGGGCGAATTGCTGCGCCAGTCGTCCGGTGGTGCGGTATTGACCTGCTCGGCTCTCAAGAAAGCGTATCGGGATCGATTGCGGGCGGCGGCGCCGGGTGTCGGGTTCATCTATCTGGAGATCAGCCCGGAAGAGGCGTTGCGTCGCGTCGCAGCGCGTGCCGGGGATCACTTCTTTCCAGCCGGTCTCGTCGACAGCCAGTTTGCGACGCTCGAACCGCCGGTGGGCGAGGCAGGCGTACTGACGCTGGACGGGACACTGTCTTTGCCTGAGCTGAAAGCACTGGCGCTCGCCTGGATCAACAAGGGGGAGAACGATGAGTAGTGTTTCTGCAAGAACCCAATCGTTTCTGCACGGCGTGATGGCGGCCTGCCTCGGCGTCATGGCGACGGCCGTCTTCGTCAATGTCGTTTTGCGCTACGGTTTCGGCAGCGGCATCGCCGCCAGCGAGGAACTGTCGCGCCTGCTCTTCGTCTGGATGGTCTTCATCGGGGCGACGGCGGCGTATCCGCGCGGCGAACTGATGGCCTTCACGATGCTTCTGTCGGCGCTACGCAAGAAGCCGCTCACGATGAAGGTACTGACCATCATCATCCGCGTCCTCACCATTCTGGCCTGCGTGTTGCTGGCGCGTGGTGCCTGGCAGCAGGTCGTCGTCGGCCTCGACAGTCACTCGGTGGTGATGCGTTACCCGACAGCCCTGCTGCCGCTGCCTGCCTTCCTGTGTTCGTCGGCGATCGGCGTCATGGCACTGATCGAATTGCTTAGAAACCGGCCGATCCACCTCGGTCATGCGGCGGAGGCGGAATAATCATGGGTCCGGAAGCGCTCTCATTTATTGTCTTCATCATCAGCATGCTGACGCTCATGGGCATCGGCCTGAGCATGGCGCTGGCGCTCGTGCTCACCGGCGCCGCGATGGCCTGGACGCTCGACTTCTGGGATACGCAACTGCTGGCGCAGAACCTCGTCGCCGGGGTTGACAGCTTCCCGTTGCTCGCCGTGCCGTTCTTCATCCTGGCTGGCGAACTGATGAACTCGGGCGGCATCAGCCGCCGCATCATAGATATGGCGCAAGCCTGGGTCGGCCATATTCGCGGTGGTCTGGGCTTTGTCACCATCGCGGCGGCGATCCTCATGGCCAGCATGAGCGGATCGGCGCTCGCCGATACGGCGGCGCTCGCCACGATTTTGCTGCCGATGATGCGCAATCAAGGCTATCCGATGAATACCTCGGCCGGTCTCATCGCCGCCGGCGGGATCATCGCACCGATCATTCCTCCGTCGATGCCTTTCGTCATCTACGGCGTGACGACCAATACGTCGATATCCTCGCTGTTCCTGTCCGGCATTGTCCCCGGTTTGATCATGGCCATCGGCCTGATCTTCGCCTGGAAAATCGAACTGCGGAAAATCGAGTTGCCGGAAGGCAAGCCGCAGCCGATCCGCGCCCGACTGCACGCAACCGTCAAGGCCTTCTGGGCGATGCTGATGCCGATCATCATCATCGGCGGTATGAAGAGCGGCATCTTTACACCGACCGAAGCGGCGGTGGTTGCAGCCTTCTACGCGTTGGTCGTGGCGTTGTTCATCCATCGCGAAATGAAAGTGGTGGAAATTTACGAAGTGCTGCTGCGTGCCGCCAAGACGACCGGCATCGTGATGTTCCTCTGCGCCGGCGCGCAGGTTGCGAGCTACATGATCACGCTAGCCGATCTGCCGGGCGTGTTGATCGACTGGCTCGGTCCGCTGGTTGAAAGCCCGCGTCTGCTGGTTGCCGTGATGATGATCGTGCAGGTGATGATCGGTATGGTGCTCGACCTTACGCCGACAATTCTGATCTTTGCACCGGTGATGCTGCCGATTGCCGTCAAGGCCGGCGTCGATCCCGTCTATTTCGGTCTGATGTTCGTGCTCAACGGCTCCATCGGTCTGATCACGCCGCCGGTGGGCACCGTGCTGAACGTCATCGCCGGTGTCGGCAAGATGCCGATGCATCACGTGGTCAAGGGCGTGAGTCCGTTCCTGATCGTCTACCTGCTGATCCTGATCCTGTTCGTCACCTTTCCGCAGATCGTTACCGCACCGGTGGCGTGGATGCGCTAACGCGTACCCGAAAAACACAGTTGCACAATCAAACCAAGGAGGAGTCAATGAAAGTCACACGTCGCACCGTTCTCTCGTTTGCCGCCGTCGCCCTGCTGGCAGCCCCCTTTACCCAGAGCTTTGCGCAGGAAATCAAGCCGCGCCTGATCCGTTTTGGCTACGGCCTGAACGAGCAGTCGAACCAGGGACGCGCGGTCAAGTTCTTCGCCGAGCAGGTCGCCAAGAACTCGGGCGGCAAGATGAAGATACGCGCCGTCGGCGCCGCTGCGCTCGGTCCGGATACGCAGATGCAGCAAGCGCTGATCGGCGGCGCGCAGGAAATGATGGTCGGCTCGACGGCGACGCTGGTCGGCATCACCAAGGAGATGGCCTTGTGGGATACGCCGTTCCTGTTCAATACCGCGAAGGAAGCCGACACGGTGCTCGACGGCCCGATCGGCCAGAAGGTCATGGACAAGCTGCAGGAAAAGGGCCTCGTCGGTCTCGCCTACTGGGAAAACGGTTTCCGCAATTTGACCAACAGCAAGCGCCCGGTCACCAAGCTTGAAGATCTCGACGGCATCAAGCTGCGGGTGATGCAGAACGAGGTCTATCTCGACAGCTTCAAGCTGATGGGCGCCAACGCCATCCCGCTGCCGTTCTCCGAGCTGTTCAGCGCACTGGAAACAAAGACGGTCGATGGCCAGGAGAATCCGTACAACACCATCCTGTCGAGCAAGTTCTACGAAGTGCAGAAATACCTGTCGGTGACCAATCACGTCTATAGCCCGTGGATCATGACGGTCAGCAAGAAGTGGTGGGATCAGCTTTCCAAGGACGAGCAGAAGGTACTGTCCGACGCCGCGATCGCTGCTCGTGACTTCGAGCGCAAGGATACGCGTGAGGAAGCGGCCAAGGCTGTGGCCGATCTCAAGGCGAAGGGCATGGCGGTCAATGACGTTGCGCCGCAGGAAGTGAACCGCATGCGCGAGAAGCTGACGCGCGTGAATGCTTCGATTGCCGCAAACGTCGGCATGGAGCTGTGGAACGAAACGCAGAACGAACTCGCCAGGCTGCGCGGCGGGAAGTAACGAGTAACGTGTAACGAGCAATCAGGTTGTTGTTGCCGTCCTTCCAGCCTCCCGGAAGGACGGCTTGAAATCAGTGAATGAACAAGTGAAGTCGAAGGAGAAGTGAAATGACGATGCGCCTAGCAATGATCGGCCTCGGAAAAATGGGCGCCAACATGGCGCGTCGCCTGTGCCGGCAAGGCATCGAAGTCGTTGGCTACGACCGCGATGTGGCGACGGTTGCCGGTCTGGCGGTGGAAACGAGCATGGTTGCGGCCGCTTCGGTTGCTGACGCCGTCAGCCGCTTGAGCGCACCGCGCATCGTCTGGTTGATGTTGCCGAGTGGCGATCCGACGGAGACGCAGTTGAAGGAGCTGGCGGCGATGCTGTCGCCCGGTGACGTCGTGATCGACGGCGGCAACTCCAACTACAAGGACAGCCAGCGTCGTGGCGCGTGGTTGGCCGAACTCGGCATCGAGTTCATGGACGCTGGCACCTCCGGCGGCGTCTGGGGGCTGGACAACGGCTATTGCCTGATGGTCGGCGGCAGCAAGGAAGTCGCGGCGATCATGCAGCCAGTGCTGCAAGCACTGGCGCCGGCCCCGGATCGCGGTTGGGCGCACGTCGGACCAGTCGGCGCCGGGCATTACTCGAAAATGCTGCACAACGGCATCGAGTACGGAATGATGCAGGCGCTAGCCGAAGGACTCGATCTCCTGAAGAACAAGAAGGAGTTTGACTTCGACCTCGCGCAGCTCACCGAACTGTGGCGTCATGGCTCGGTCGTGCGTAGCTGGCTGCTCGACCTGACCGCCGATGCGCTCAAGGAAGATCAGGAACTCGCCAGCATCGCGCCGCATGTCTCCGATTCCGGCGAAGGGCGGTGGACGGTGATCGATTCGGTCGAGCAGGGCGTCGCTGCGCCGGTCCTGACGCTGGCCTTGCAGATGCGCTTTGCCAGCCAGGACGATACCGGCTATGCGAACCGCCTGCTGGCGATGATGCGCAACGCCTTCGGCGGGCACGCGATCAAGAAGCACGATTAGCCGCAGCGCTCGCCTCGGCAACTTAGGCGGGTGTCCGCCTTGAACAAGCCAGTTCATCCCACGTGGTCGCGTGCGGTGAGCTGGCTTTCTCATTTGCGGCGCCGTTTTCGTGCCTCGGGAAAGCCCCTACTTGTCTCCCGGTCATGCTTGTCAGGTCACTGTAAGTTTTCGGTCGGAAACTCGATTTCTGCTCAAACGTCTGTTTGCGCGGAGGACTAAAACACAGGAGGTGGCAACCATGAATGAGACAGGCAAGGCCTACTGGTCCGCAACATTGGGGCTGCTGGCGAAGATTCTGGCTGTATGGGCTTTCGTTGGTTTTGGTGCGGGCATTCTGTTCGTCGACTTTTTCAACAAGTTTCACATTGGCGGCTTTCCGCTCGGATTCTGGTTTGCACAGCAAGGGTCCATCTACGTGTACATCGTGTTGATCTTCTACTACGCGAAGAAGATGAACGAACTCGACATCAAGTTTGACGTGCACGAATAAGGAGTCCCCAATGGATTTGCAGACAACGATTTTTCTGGTGGTCGGGGCGACCTTTGCCCTCTATATCGGTATCGCCATCTGGGCGCGTGCGGGCAGCACGAGTGAGTTCTACGCGGCGGGCGGTAGCGTTCCGCCGGTGATGAACGGCATGGCGACGGCGGCGGACTGGATGTCGGCCGCGTCCTTCATTTCGATGGCCGGTCTGATCGCCAACATGGGTTATGGCGGCGGCGTGTTCCTGATGGGCTGGACGGGCGGCTACGTGCTGCTGGCGATGCTGCTGGCACCATATCTGCGAAAGTTCGGCAAGTTCACGGTGCCGCAGTTCATCGGCGATCGCTACTACTCCAAGTCGGCGTCCATTGTCGCTGTGCTGTGCCTGCTAGTCGCCTCGCTGACCTACATTATCGGCCAGATGACCGGCGTCGGCGTCGCCTTCTCGCGCTTCCTCGGTGTCAGCAGCGAAACCGGCATTTACGTCGGTATGGGCATCGTCTTCTTTTACGCCGTTTTTGGCGGCATGAAGGGGATTACCTACACGCAGGTTGCGCAGTATGTGGTGCTGATCTTTGCCTACACGATTCCCGCGATCTTCATCTCGATGAACCTGACGGGCAATCCGATCCCGCAACTTGGCCTTGGTTCGAACATGACCGGCTCCGATGTATCGTTGCTGGCGCGGCTCGACCAGGTCGTCGTCGATCTGGGCTTCGGGCAGTACACTACAACGGCCGCCGGCAGTACGCTCAACATGTTCGCGTATACGCTGTCGCTAATGATTGGCACGGCGGGCTTGCCGCACGTCATCATGCGCTTCTTTACCGTACCGACGGTCAAGGCGGCACGCTCGTCCGCGGGTTGGGCGCTGGTTTTCATCGCCATTCTCTACACGACGGCGCCGTCCGTGGGCGCGATGGCCAAGTTGAATCTGCACAGCACGATCAATAGCGCAGTCGCCACCGGCGGCGACCTCTACTCTCCCGACGCCAGCCTCAGGAACGAGGATCGGCCGGCCTGGATGAAGCGCTGGGAAGCGACCGGTCTCTTGAAGTTCGAGGACAAGAACGGCGATGGGCGGATCCAGTACTACAACGACGCGACCAAGAACGACGACGCCAAGGCCAAGGCCGAAGCGGCCGGCTGGAAGGGCAACGAGCTGACGGTCAATGCCGACATCATCGTGCTCGCCAATCCGGAAATCGCGCTGTTGCCGAACTGGGTGATCGCGCTGGTCGCCGCGGGCGGTCTGGCTGCAGCCTTGTCGACTGCCGCCGGTCTGCTGATGGCGATCTCGGCGGCGATTTCGCACGATCTCGTCAAGGGCGTCTTTGCTCCGAACATCAGCGACAAGGGCGAACTGTTGGCCGGCAAGGTGTCGATGGCCATCGCCATCCTGGTGGCCGGTTACCTCGGCCTGAATCCGCCGGGATTCGCTGCAGGTACGGTCGCTCTTGCCTTCGGGATCGCCGCCAGTTCGCTGTTCCCGGCGATCATGATGGGAATCTTCTCGAAGAAGATGAACAAGGAAGGCGCCATCGCCGGCATGCTGTCCGGTCTCTTCGTGACGCTGTTCTACGTCTTTGCGCACAAGGGCTTGTTCTTCATCAAGGGTACCGAGTACCAGGACCTGATCGGTGGCGCGAACAGCTTCTTCGGCATCACGCCGGAAGCGTTCGGGGCCGTCGGCGCCGGGGTGAACTTCATCGTCGCCTTCGTGGTCGACAAGGTCACCCAGTCGCCGCCTGAGCATATCCAGCACATGGTTGAAGACGTACGCACGCCGCGTGGGTCACGGCTTGTAAGCGGGGCGCACTGAGGTCAGGCGAGTGCGCTGATGCGGACGATCCGGCTGTCGCACCGCCGGGTCGTCCGCTGGATCCAGTGTGTTATCGGGGCGTCGCAAGCGGACGCCGGAGCCGAAGGAGCAGACAATGGTTTTCGACATCAGTGTGGCACTGACCTGGGTGCTTTTCCTGGCCCTGTTTCCGATGGCCTTTTTCTGGTTGCGTCGTGCCTGGCGCATCTTCATGCGGGGCGATCACTCCGAAGTGGCCATCAAGCGCGGCGAACCGCCCGCTGATCCGAAGAAGTTTGCGCCCTATGCCGGCACGATCAATCTGGTTGCCGGCCTCGTGGTACTTGGAGTCATCGCCGGCGTCGTCGTGGGCGCGATGGCCTACGAGACCTGGTCGGCGGTTGCCGGAGTGACGATCTGGCTGAAACTCATCGCCGATTTCATCCTTGCCCGGCACGCACATCCGTTCCGGTTTGGCCGGAAAGTGCTGAAGTCCTGAATCAGCCCTCGACGATCTTCGCGCCTTTTTCCGTGAGCAGTTCGCGCAGCACCGAGCGATGGCAATGCGCCTCGTCCTCGCAATAGCAGCCGACCGAGAAGTTGCTTTGCTGCGATAACGCAGCGAGCAACGCGAGCGCGTGGCTGCAATCGGGCGTCGCCATTTCGGCGCGGTACTTTCTGGCAAAGGTGGCCCATTGCGCCGGCGTTCTCGCCTCTTGCGCGAGTTTCACCGTTTCTGCGCTCGGCGCCAGATTCGGGAACCACACGTCGTACCAGTTCTGCGTTGCGAACGCTTCCTTGGGAATGCCGCGCGGCGGCCGGCGAACCGTGCCGATGCGCGTACCTTCATCGGCAAATCGCGGACTGCCAAGGCGAACGATGCGGATGGCCATGTTTTCTCTCCTTCTGGCGCGCCAGCGGAACCGCCGACAAGTCTTCCTGAAGATGCCTCGTGACCGGTGCCGTTGCCGCTAAGCCGGCTCCCCGGCAAATTGACGAACGATCGCCAGCCACTGGTTAAACATCTTGCGACGGGACGGCTTCAGACTCCAGCCCTGGACGAAGATCTTGCGCTCGATTTCGCGGGACAACGCGCGAAACTGCCACATGAGTTCATCGAACAGGACCGAAAGCTCCGTACGTACTTCGACCTCATCACTGCTTTCCAGCATGGGGATCAACTCCTGCAGCCGGCATTCGTCGAAACCGATTTCGAGCACCATGGCGCGCAGGCCGCCCATCCGCTCGACCAGATAGGCAATCCCCTCCTTGTCGGCAGGAGAGAGTGTGCGTTGGAACGTAGACCAGCCTTCGAAGATCATTCTTACCTGCGAGAAACCAACCATCAGTTGTTCTCCAGGCATTGCTTGCGTTGATTTCGATTCGGCGTCGTTCAAAAGCTGGCATATGAGCGCGACCGCCTGGCGATCGAACTTCGCATCGTTTAGCCTCAGCTTCATGCCTATACGCCGATCGGCACCGTTCTTCTCGAGCAACGAAGCAACGAACTCGGCGACCGACAGATAACGCGTGACCCGGATGATTTGCTCGGCCGGAATACGATTCGGATAGCCGCTGCCGTCGAGCCGCTCATGGTGCTGTAACACGGCTTTCGCTGTTCCCGCCGGCAGATCGTGGAAATCCCGGAGCATCAGGAACCCGGTGATCGGGTGCGTGAACAGGTAACGGCGTTCTTCATCGCTCAGACGATGGTCATCCGCAAGCAACTCGGGTGCGATGCACAACTCGCCGACATCGTGAAACATGCTGGCGAGCGCCAGTGCCTGCAGTTCGTCGATTGGCAGCTTTGCCCTGACGCCGAGAACCACCGAGATCATCGCGACGATCAGACTGTGCTGAAACAGCTTCGGTCTGTCGTCACGCATTACGGCCAGTCTCAGCCCGAGCGGTGCCGGTATTTTGACTCCACCCAGAGAGCCGAGCATCCGCTCAAGCAGGTCCGGTTGCTCCATCAGCGGTACGAGCGATGGTATTCGACGACACTCGGCATGAGCCAGAGTGACGAGCGTGCTCGCACAGGGGGCTTGGGACGCGACGAGCGATTGCTCGATCGGTTTCAAAAGCTTGTGTGCGACGAGATGATCATAGAAGTGTCCGGACAGGTACGCTCCCTTGTTGAGCAGCTTCATTCCGTTGCTGGCGTAGATGTTCTCGCTGGCGACAACCTCCTGTCGGTCAGCCAGTGAAGCGACGGCCTTGACGAACGGCGTGTCGTCGTCGAGTAGCCGCTGTGCCAGGCGCTCGTTCTCGTTCGTGTGTGTCATTGGCTGAGCGGCGGCTTACTCGCTCGAGGGGGAGTTGGTGATGCCGAACGGAATGTGAACCGAGGGCAGCACGCTCGAGGTGGGTACCAGATGCGTCTTCTGGTCGTCGAAGAAGATGTGCGGGTTGAGCACTTCGAGCACCTTCTTCTTCTCGATGCCGCCGAGAAAGAAGGCTTCATTGACGGTGATTCCCCAGTTGCGCATGGTGTTGATCACACGTTCGTGGGATGGCGCGTTGCGCGCGGTGACGATCGAAATCCGGAGCTTGGGCTTGTACTTCGCGTCCTCCGTCGCTTTTTTCTCCTCGAGTTGCTGCACGATGGAGAGCTTGGCGAGAAAGTCCTTCAACGGGCCGGGCGTGTGCGGCACATTCACGTGGCTCTGTTCGTACTCGTGGAACTTGGCGACGTCGTGCGTCGCTTGGTAGACCGTCTCCGCTTCGTCGTCGGCGACGACGCCGTCGAAGTCGAAGGCGACGCGCAGTTCCTGGTCGTCCTCTTCATCGATGTGCCGTGATTCGAGCACCTGACCGGCCGGATAGCCGGCCAGCATCGCCTGCTTCACGTCCTCCTCGTTCGCCGAGAGGAACAGGCTGATCGAGAGCGCCGGGATGTAGCGGTGCGGTACGCGACCCTGCAGGAAGACGGCACGCGTCATGCCCAGTTGATGATGACGGATCGAGTTCATCACGCGCATCCCGGTGTCCGGGTCGTTGCGCGAGAGCAGGACGACCTCGATCGGCGGGTCGCGCGGGTTGATTTCGTTGATCGAGAGCAGGCGCTTGATGAACGGGAACGCTACACCGGCCTGCAGCGGAATGTTCTGATTGTCGCGCTGATAGATGCGGTAGGCGTTCTCACCCTTCTCGCGGAAGACCGAGTCGGATTCGGTCAGATCGAAGAGCGCGCTGGAGGCAAGACCGACGACGAGGCGCTTGTCGAGTTCGTAAGGCATGGTTGGTATCCTGTGCTACGCGCCGACGTCGACCGAACCGCCGGCGATGAAGAGTTCAACCGCCAGTTTGTCGCCACGCTCGATGGCGGCGACAAACTGCTCCTGGCTGAAATACTGGAGGCCCATGTCGGTCAGGTGTTTGCGCGCTTGGAGCACGCTGATCGGCGGCTCGACCGTTCGCGCCGGGGCGGTCGCGGCCGGGCGCGGCTTCGGCTTGTGCGTTGCCGGCGGTGTGGGGCTTGTCTTTTGCGGCACCGGTCTTTGCGACGCGGGTCTGGTGGCCGGCTTCTCGTCCGCGACGAGGAGCTGTTTCAGCTTCTTCTCCTCGACCAGGTGCTCGATGCGGGCGAAAACCTCATGGCGCGAGAACGGCTTTTTCATGAAATCGTCGGCGCCGATGCGCTTGACGTAGAACTGCTCGGTCGCCTGCTCGTTGCCGCTGATCATGATGACCGGAATGTGCAAGGTGAGCGGATCGCGGCGCATCTGGCGCAATGCGGTAAAGCCGGTCATGCCCGGGAGCACGATGTCGAGGAAGACGAGTTCTGGCTTCTCCTTGCGGATCAACTCAAGACCACTTTCGGCGTCCGGCGCTTCCAGCGTGATGCAGCCGGCCGAGCGCAGCATTTTCTTGAGCGCGGCGACGATCGTCGGCGAATCGTCGATGATCAGGATGCGGCGGCCCTTGTGGGTGTTGATGCGCTTGCGACTGCGGCGCTCGATCGGCGCGCCGGTCGTCTCGGGAGCAGTTGAAACCGTTTCGGTCTTTCCGGCCTGGCCTGGCGTAGCCGCTGTTGCTTCTTGCTCGCTCTTTCCGAGGATCGAGCGAATCTGACTGAAAATGCTCATGAATCGTACCTTTCAATCGAACAGGCGTGCAGCTTGCGGCGTTGCAGACGTCGTGGCGCGAGAGGCAATGAGTATAAATGAATAAGCGCGAGCAACGGCTCCGCCACACGAGCGAGAGGGCGGGGAGACTCCGGACATGCGTAATTCGCCACTGGCAGGCGACATGCGGTTGTTATAATCGCCGGATAAATCCATGGGGTCATCGGTGTCGACAATTACCTATCTTCCGGGCTCGCTGAAATTGCTATTGCAGGGTGGGCTTCGCTTCGATGCAAGCGAGGAATACCTTGAGTTCCGCTTTCGCGTCCTGAACGCGGTGATGATCACCGGTGTTCTCTTTACCGCCATCTTCATGCTGATCGACTGGGCGGGCCTCAATAGCCTCGGCCGCGGGCAACTCGTGGCGACAGGGATCAACTGCGTGCTCACGGCAACGCTGGTGTTCGTTCTGCGCGGGCGAAAGGAACTTTTCAGCGCAGTGTCGGTGCTTTTCGTCGCGATCAACTACGCAACGTTCCTCTCTGCGCTCTTGCTGGTCGTCAACGACGAGTTGCGCGTCATTTGGTTTTTTGTCGAAGTGGTTTTCGTCTACGTCCTGCTCGGCTTGCGCGCGGGCGTTGCAATGACGCTGATCACAGTCGCCAGTATTCTTGCCATCAACCCGTTCATTGCCGTTCCGTTTTCGCGCAACGCGATCACGACACTGCTGATCGCACTTGGTGTGACGAGTTCGCTTTCCTACGTCTATACCAGCCGGGCATTGTCGTTCTTTTCACGCATGCGCCAGACGATGGCGGAACTCCGCGAGATGGCGGAAAAGGACGCCTTGACCGGTCTCCTCAATCCGCGTACGTATTACGACGTGACCAACCGGATGATCTGGCTGGCGCACCGGACCTCATCGCCCTACGCGCTGCTCTTCATTGACCTCGACCATTTCAAGCTGATCAACGACTGCTTCGGACATGAGACGGGAGATACGGTTCTCGCCGCCGTCGCCCGGACGCTGCACGGCCACATCCGACAGAGCGACGTGTTGGGGCGCATCGGCGGCGAGGAGTTTTCGGTGTTCCTTCCGGATACGACGCCGGAGGGCGCTCAGTTGCTGGCGGAAAAGCTGCGTGCCGCGGTTGAGGCCATCGACCATTCGAGTGTCGGAACCGAACTGCTGAAGACAACCGCGAGTATCGGCGTCGCACTCAAGCAGCCGGCCGATCAGACGATCGCCGATATCCAGCGGCGCGCCGATCGGGCCATGTATCAGGCCAAGTTCGCCGGGCGCAACCGTGTCGTCGTCGAAAGCGCCTGATTCACGCGGTTGCCGTCAGCAGCGGTCGCAGGCCTGCTGTACTTCGGCGTGCTGCTCGCGAATCCGGTCGATGATGAACTCGAGAAAGACGCGTGTCCGCTCGGGCATGAACTTGCGGCTCGGCAGTGCGACATAAAGACTGAGGCGGTCGGTAATCCAAGGACGCAACACGCGCACTAGCTCGCCGCGCGCAAGGTGGGGCGCTGCCAGACCGACCGCGACCGAAGTGATACCGGCGCCGTCGACGGTCGCACGCAGCAGCGTTTCCGTGTGGTTGATCCAGAGGCTCGGTTCTGCGACGAGATCAAAAATCTCGTCGGTGTGCGAGTTTCTCAGTCGCCAGAGGCGTTGCACCATACCCTGAACACGCAAGCGAAGCAGCTCGTGTTGCGCAAGGTCGGCGGGCGTGGCCGGAGTGCCGTGGCGTTTGATGTATGTGGGCGAACAGACGAGGATGGCTTCAGTGTCGGAGACCTTGCGTGCGATGATATCGGCGTCGAATGCGTCGTTCGTGGGCAGCAAGGTCACGTCGTAGTCTTCGATCGGCAGATCCTCATGCGAATCGACCTCGACATGCAGCCGGATCTTTGGATGCAGCTCACGGAATTCGGCGATCAGCGGTGCTAGCAGGAAGGTTGCCAAAACCGGTGGTGTCAGGATGCGTAGCACGCCCTTCGGCTCGCTCGTTTGTGCGCTGGCGATACTGTGCGCCTCATCGATGTCCTGCAGGATTCCGCGCACCCGGGTCAAGTAGTTTTCTCCGGCCGGACTGAGCGAAACACGACGCGTCGTGCGATGCAGCAGCCGCGTTCCGAGATGCTCTTCGAGATCCGCGATCAGCCGCGTGACGACCGCAGGCGAGAGGTCGAGCGCACGTGCGGCAGCCGCAAAGCCGCCTTCGTCAATGACTTTCTGAAAAACGCGCATCGAGAGCAGTCGATCCATGGTGGCTCCTTGCCTGATTTCAAGCTGCTTATTATTGCTGATATTGGAATGTATTGCTGATTGATACGCGGTTTTTCTTGCTGATATTGATGATTAAGATGCCACCCATCGACGAGACAGGCATGAAACGACTCGATCGATTCCGGAGAGGCCATGAACTGAACGACCCGACCGGACTATGCGATTGATCAACTGAATGAAGAAAAGGACCTGCATCATGAGAACCACACACGCCGCCACCATCGCCCTCCTGCTTGCTGCCACCCTCGGTTCCAGCTACGCCGTCGCTGCCGATTCCGCAGTCCAAGGCAAGACGCGGGCCCAGGTACAGGCCGAACTGGTCGAAGCACAACGCACGGGATACGTCATGGATGCGAAGTCCGGCAAGCTGCTCAACGAGTTGTACCCGAACCTCTACCCGGCCAAGGTCGAAGCGCCTGCGCTGACGCGCGCTCAAGTGATGGCCGAACTGGCTGAAGCCAAGCGTGCGGGCGATCTCGTCGATACCAAAACGGGCAAGAAGCAGAACGAGCTGTATCCGAATCTCTATCCGGCCAAGGTCAGCGCTTCAACGGTGACCCGCGCGCAGGTGCTGTCGGAGCTGAAGGAGGCGCAGCGCACTGGCGATATTGTTGATTCGAAATCGGGCAAGAAGCTGAACGAGCTGTTCCCGAACAACTACCCGAAGGCTTCCTGACGACCGTGCCTCGGCGAGCGCCGGGGCGCGTTCTCCTCAAGCAACTACATCTGCCGGAAGAGATGCGCGTAGCTGCGGCTCACTGCAATCTTCTCCGGCCGGTCGCGCAAGGTAAGCGATACCTTTCCGAGCATTCCGTGATGTGCCGCAACGATCTGCCGTACGTTGACCACGGCGCCACGATGCACCTGCCAGAACTCCTGCGGGTCAAGTTGGGCGGCGAGTTCCTTTAGCGGTGTGCGCAGCAGCAGCTCCGCGTCGCGGGTCAGCACCAGCGTGTATTTGTCGGCCGATTGTAGGCAGCAGACTTCCTCCACGGCAACCATCCTGACCGCTTGCCCGACCTGCGCGCGCAGCCAGCGCAGCGGCTCAGGCTTGGCAGGCGTTGCCAGCAAGTGTTGGAGACGTGCGAGCAAATTTGTCGATTCGGTCGGCGAGCGTGCGGCCTGCTGCTTGAGGCGTGCGACGCACTTCATCAGACGTTCATCGGAGACCGGCTTCAGCAGATAGTCGGCAGCCGCTTGTTCGAAGGCCTGCACCGCATGCTCGTCGTAGGCCGTGACGAAGACGACACGACAGTCGGGCGGCGCCGAGTGCGCCACGTCCAGCCCGGTTCGGCCCGGCATGCGGATGTCGAGAAAGGCGACGTCCGGCGCGTGTTCGGCGAGCGCCGCAGTGGCGGCGATCCCGTCATGTACGACGGCGGCGATCTCCAGTTCCGGCCACAGGCGGCGCAATCGGCGTTGCAGGTCGTCGGCCAGATGGATTTCGTCTTCGGCGATGATCGCTCTCATGCGTTTCGTTCCTTTTCAGGCAAGACCAGCGTTGCCGTCACGCCTCCGGCGGCGTTGCCGTGCAGTACGAGCTGGCTGGCGTCACCGAACAGCGCCGCCAGGCGCGCGCGCACGTTCGAAAGTCCCGCACCACCACCAGTTCCGGATACGACAGCCAGACCCATTCCGTCGTCGCTCACATCGATGCGCAAGGCGCCGTCTTCGATGTCGGCGACGATGCGGATCTCGCCGCCGCCTATCTTTGGCTCGATGCCGTGGCGGACCGCGTTCTCGACCAGCGGCTGCAACAGCATCGGCGGAAAGGCGATCCGCCGGACGCGGTCGGGCGCTTCGATGCGCCAGCGCAGACGATCGCCGAAGCGGATCTTCAGGATCGCCAGGTAGTTCTCGAGCATGACCAGCTCGTCGCCGAGTGTCGCTTCGATGCTGCGCGCACGGACCAGCGCGACGCGCAGCCAGTCGTTCAGGCGCTCGAGCAGATCCTTGGCCAGCGCCGGGTTACTGTCGATCAGGCTGCTGACGTTGGCCAGCGTGTTGAACAGGAAGTGCGGTTCGATCTGCGCCTGCAACAGCTTGAGATGCGCTTCTATTTCGCGTTTTTCGCTCTCGCTCTTGATCAGTTGGCGATGCTTAGTCTCAGTTGCCAGTCGATCGGCAAGCATGTAGGCGATGGCGCCGATCACGCCGAAGAAGAGTCCGATCGCCATGCTTTGCCATGCCTGCTGCCCGTGCCAGCCGTCGATGCCAGTGATCGCATAGGCCAGTGAGAGGCCGATGGCAACGCTGACCGGCAGCGAAACGACAAGGGACGCAATCTTGCGAATCCCGTTGCGCATCCATTCGGCGATCAGGCAGCTGATCGTCGAGATCGAGAGTCCGATGCACTGCGCGAAGATGATGTTGTGCAGGAAGCCGACGCTCGGCATGAGGATCGTCATCACGCCGGCGATCGCCGTGTTGAAGGCGAGCGTGGCGGCGAGGTAGATCGCGTATTTCTTCATGCCTGGATTATCCGTGTGCGCTCAAGGCAGGGCAAACTTCAGGCCCACGGTCACGCTGTTGCGGTAGAGGGTCGAGAACTCCTGGTGCGCGTTGCCGTGCGGCAATACGGCGGACAAGAAGGCAGTGACGTGGCGCGAGAGCACCGTTTCGGCATACGCCGAGAACTCGTCGCCGTTATCCGTGAGGCTGTGCGTGTACATCAAACGCCAGAAGCCGCCTTCGTCCATCACGTTGCTCTGCAGGACGAAATGCAGGTAGTCGCGGCCCAGGAGGCGCGGCTGTTGCCCAAGAGCGAGACCGGCGCTCGCGCGTGTGGCGGCGGCGCGCTCGAAGTAGGCGTCCTCCTGCTCCGACGTGTAGCCGTGGCCGTCGTGCAAGTACTCGGCGGCGAGTGACGTGCCGTCCTCGAAAGTATAGGAAGCGCCGATCAGGGCGGTCGTCTCGCGTGGCGAGTTCTTCCTCGCTGCGAATGGCACGGTTGGATCGGACGGCGATTCGAGGTTCGGCGAAACCGACGACGAGCCGATTTCACCGTAGAGCATGACAGCATCGCTCAGCGTGAACTGGCCGAAGGCTCCGTAGAACGCCGGTCGGTCGGGTGCGTCGGCGACAATCAGCGCATACGTCCATTCGTCACCGCGCTGGTCGAACTTCGCGAGCCAGCTGTTCTTCCACAGGTCGTCATCGGGCGCATCGTGACCCGATGCGGCGACATAGGCTAGCGTCAGCGAGCTTTGCCGGTCGGGCGTCCACGAGACTTTCGCCGAATCCATGCCGGACAGTTCGCGCATTGGGTCGCTGCGTCCGTTGTCGAAGTAGTACGGGCTCGACGGCGACCTGAACTGTGCCGGTCCCCAGTTCAGGACGTCGCGACCGACGGCGACATTCCACGCTTCGGCGGCGCGTAGCCGGACTTGCCATTGCGAGAGGTAAGCGTCGTCCTCATGCTCGGTGCCGTCGTGCGGAATGTTCGCGATCCGTGCAAGAAGGATTGGTCGGGCTGTCACGCGCAGGCTCTCGCTTTCCAGCTTCAGGTTGAGCCGTAGTTCGGCGGTGGCACTTTGGTCGGCCATGCGGGCGAGCTGGTTGTCCGGGTTGAGAATGCTGTCCGGCTGCAACCGCATCGCGCTGGCGTAGCCATAGAGCGTGCCATCCCATCCGGCCTTCCATTCCGGACTGTCGCCGGTTTGCGCGATCGCGGTCAGCGAAACGGCGGCGCCGACTATGAACGCCATCCACCTCACTGCATCTGTCCCAGATCGAACTCCGACGCAGCCACGGGGCTGACCTTCACCGTGCCGAACTCCATCGTCGTCTCGGCGTCGATCAGCGCGTCGCGGATGACCATCTTGCTGACGAAGGGGATGCGCTTGCCGTCGTGTTCGATCGTGTTGGCGTACTCGAATCGCGCCGTCTTCAGGAGCTTGCCGCTCAGCGAGTAGAACTCGGCCCTGAGCGCGGTTTCGCTCTTCACCGAGACCCAGTAGCGGATGCGATCGTAGGTGGTGCGCTTGTGTTTGGCCGTGAGTTCGAGGACGAAACACGGCGTGTCGTCGATGCTCTCCTCTGCGGATAGCACGGCATTGTAGTCGCCGGCGTAGTTGGTCGCCGCGATGTCGCCGTTCGACGCCTGACCGCTCATGCGCTGGCGCGGCGAGATGGGGATCGGCTTGGAGAGCCCCGGCTTGGTCAGCCACATGTTGCGGTCCACCTGCAACAGCTTGGAGCCCTTGAAGCGAGGCGGTTCCTGCGTCTCGGCGACGCTCGATTCGTCGACGGCCTTGACGATCAGGCGCTGCGGCTCGTCGATGCGGTCGCCGTCGCGCGAGGCCAGCCGGATCTCCCAGACAATGCCCGGCAGACCACCACCGCGCGCCTGGTCGGATTGTTTAAGGATTGCCTGCGCATCTGGCGCGGCGTTGGCCGGTGCCAGAGGAGAGAGGCAGAGCAGGGCGATTGCGAGGGTCTTGCAAAGGATGTTCATGGCATTCTTCCTAGACATGGCCGAGCGCGTCGATGATCAGCTTCTTCGCCGCGCGGCGTGCCGGCAGGTAGGCGGCGAGCGTGCCGACGACGCCCATCAGCACGAAGGTGAAGCTCACGCGTGCGACGTCGAGCGAGATGAGCAGGGGCACCGGGCTGGCGCTGTTGGGCGGCGTGTAGGAGACGTTCGCCAGGTTGATCCCCCAGCGCACGGCGACGGTGATGGCGAGGCCGAGCGTGCAGCCGAGCAGTGTCAGCAGCATCGACTCGGTGGTGAATAGGCGCACGACGCCGGCGCGTTTGAGGCCGATGGCACGCAAGGTACCGATCTCGCGCGTCCGCTCGACGACGGTCATGCCCATCGAGTTGGCCACGCTCATGATCACCACGGTCAACACGATGAGGAATATGAAACCGAAGATCATGTCGAACATGCCGCGTACCTGGTTGTAGAAGTCCGAGAGGTCGCGCCAAGTCTGAATCTCGACGTCGAAACCAGCGTCGCGGATCCTTTTCAGGAGGTGCGATTGCATCGGCAGCGTCTGCGCCGCGTCGTCGAGCAGGATAGTAAGGCGGTCGGCGCGGCCTTCGGCATCGAGCAGTGAGCGGGCGAGCGCGAGCGGCATGTAGGCGAACTTGTCGTTGCTGCCGGCGTTGCCCGTGTTGAAGGTGTGGCCGACGGTGATGTCGAGCGCGTTCGCCTGGCCGGCGAGCGTGTTGACCAGCACCGCTGCCTGCCCGCCGACGGCGAGATGCAGGATGTCGACGAGGCCTTCGCTGAGTTCGACCACTTCGATGCGCTCCGGGTCGAGCTGCTTGAGCTGATTGTTGTACATCCCGCTGCGGATTTCGTCCTCGCTCAGAATGTTGTCCTGAAAGCGCGCCATCGCCGACGGTTCGATCGCCTCGGCGATGAAGATGGTGCTGGCGCGGCCGTTGCTCATCAGCCCGCTCAATGCCAGGCGCGGCGCGACCATCTCGACGTGCGCCTCTTCGCGCAGCAAAGCGGTGATCCGTTCGACTTCCGGCGCGGTGAGCAAGTAGCGTTCCGGATCGAGCTTGCCTTCCTTGCGCATGCCGGTCTTCGAGAGCGTCAGGTGGCCGAGCATTTCGCCGTAGATCGACTGGCGTTGCAGTCCGTCGAAGACGTTGCGCGTATAGCCGGCGAACAGGGCGATGGCGGCAAATCCGAGCGCGATGGCGAACAGTGTCACAAGCGAACGACGACGGTTGCGCGTGAGCCCGCGCAGGGCGAGTCTGAACGTGTTCTTCATGCGGCCTCCCGTGTTTCCATTTGCTCGTCACGCTCGATGGCACCGTCGGTGAGGAGGATTTTCCGATCGACGTGGTCGAGCAGACGCGGATCGTGTGTCGTGAAGACGAATGTCACCTTGTGCTCGCGATTCATCTCGCGCATCAGATCGACGACCATGCGGCTGTTCTCCGAATCGAGGTTCGCCGTCGGTTCGTCGGCGATGACGAGCGCCGGATCGACGACCAGCGCGCGGGCGATCGCCACGCGTTGCCGTTGCCCGCCGGAGAGCTTGTCCGGTCGTGCTTCGCGGAAGCGTTCGAGCCCGACATCAACCAGCGCCGCCCGTGCCCGCTCGCGTGCCGAACGCTCGGAGACGCCCTGAATCTGCAAGGGCAGCATCACGTTCTCCAGCGCCGACAGTACCGGCACGAGGTTGAAGTTCTGGAAGACGAAGCCGATCTTTCGTGCCCGGAATTCGGTCAGCGCGTTGTCCGACAAGCCGCGCGTCGCTTGGTCGCCGAAATGCACCTCGCCGGCGGTCGGCGAATCGATCAGCCCGATGATGTTCATCAGCGTCGTCTTGCCGCTGCCCGACGGTCCCCAGACGGCGAGAAACTCGCCGGCGTGGATATCGAGCGAGACGTTATGCAGGGCGTCGATCGTCGTTTCGCCCAGGTGGAAACGGCGGCGTACGTCGCGCAGGCGGAGGATGGGTGGTTGCATCGGGATCAGCTCCTTTTGGCGTTCCTGTTTTGCCTTGAGTCGGGTTGACGCATCGACTGACCGATCGGCGGGTCGCGTCGGTTCGCACCCTAGATTGAGCCGGGCGATCGGAAAACCGCGATGCGATGAAACGTAGAAATTGGCGCGCGAATCGCTGAATAGCCGGATGGCCGGATGGCCTTCGCCGACCTGACGGGCCGATTCAGGTCAGACTGCAGCCTGTCCGCAAGTGGTATCGGCGGCGGAACTCCGATGGCGTGATCCCGTGGCGTTGGCGGAACAGTGCGAAGAAATGCCCCGGGTTGGCAAAGCCACTTTCGCTGGCGACGAATCCGATCGGTTTCTCCGTCGATACCAACAGATGACAGGCATGGCCGACGCGCAATTGAACGAGCAGGTCGATCATGCTTGTGCCGAGATGGGCGCGGAACAGGCGCTTGATGGTCGAGGGGCTGCTCGCCGCCGCCTTGGCGACGGCTTCGAGCGAAACGGGTTGCAGGTAGTGCGCATGCAGGAAGTCGAGTGCCGCGTCGAGGCGCTGGTCGGTTCCGTGGGCGCCGGACAGGGCACCGATGTGCCGGGCCTGTGTGTCACGCGCGAGCGCCTCGAAGATGGCGACCAGCGTTGCAAGGCGGGCCATGTCACGCCGGTCGTGCAGTTGATCGAAGGCAGGCAGCAACCCGTCGATGCACCGCGGACTGAACACGACGCCCTCGCGTACCGTGCCGAGCCAGTCGGTGAACGACGAGAACTCGGGCAAGCCGTTCGCTGCCAACGTCTTCAGCCAGTCGAGCGTAAAGAAGACGACCTGGATTCTGGTGTTCTCCGGTGGCGTTCGCGCGTGCCAGGTGTGGGCCTGGTTCGGTGCGACCAGCACCAGATCGAGCGTGTCGAATTGCGTGACATCGCTGCCGACATAGCGCGTTCCGCGCGCGCCCTGCGTCAGCGTGAGCTCGAACTCCGGGTGGTAGTGCCACTTGAACGGAACGCCGGTGTTTTCGTGGTGCACGTAATGCCAGTTCTGGCCGGCCGTCTGGCCGACAAATTCGCGAGTAAGCACGGCAACGATCCCGTTCCTGAGGATGCAGTCAATCTAGTTCCAGTTCCAGTGGCGGTCAATATCCGTTACAAGACTGACCTGATAACGGAGTATCTCGGCCTGCTCGGTGACTTCCGCCATGTGCATCCCCTTTATATTCATGTCGCTGGACGACCTCCTTGGGCGACCGGCAATTCGGCGGCGGTTTGGCCCCGTTGGTTGTAGAAAGGGTAGCGTATGCAGTTCGTTGAAATACTGGGTTTTGTCGCCGGTGCGTGCACGACAGCGGCCTTTTTGCCGCAGGTCATTCATGTCTGGCGCACACGTTCGGCCGCCGATATCTCCCTCGGGATGTACTGCGTGTTTCTGCTCGGTGTTTTCCTTTGGTTGGCCTACGGCATTATCACGTCGGCCATGTCGATGATCCTGGCCAACGGCGTCACGCTGTTGCTGGCCGGCTCGGTGTTGTTCATGAAGTTACGGTTTGAGCGTGCCGTAGGGACCCAGGAACGGAGCTCAAGCGAATCACAAGAGCAATCTACATGCGCGCCCTGAACGCTTACGCCGCCGTGCTGTTCGACATGGACGGCACCTTGCTCGACTCGACCGCCTGCATCGAGGGCATCTGGCGCCGCTGGGCGGCGCGGCGCGGGATCGATGCGGACTTCGTCATGCGGCACATCCACGGTCTGCGCAGCGTCGAGACCATCGCCAGGGTTGCGCCGCATCTCGACATCGCGGCCGAAGTCGCCGAGCTGGCCGAGGAGGAGATTCGCACGCTGCACGGCATCACGCGCATCGCTGGGGCGGCCGAGTTGCTCGCCGCTCTCGATGCGCGCGGCCAGCGTTGGGGCGTCGTGACCTCCGCCCCGCGCGACCTCGCCTTGGCCAAGATCGCTAACGTCGACCTTCCTGCACCGCCGCTCCTGGTCTGCGCCGAGGATGTCGCCGACGGCAAGCCGCACCCGGCGCCGTATCTCGCCGCCGCCGCGCGACTGGACTGCGCGCCGGCGCATCTGGTAGCCATTGAAGACGCGCCGGCCGGGGTCGCCTCGGCGCGCAGTGCCGGCATGACCGTCATCGCGCTGCGCACAACGCATTCCGACGAAGCGCTCGACGCGGCACATTTCATCGTCGACGATCTGCGCGACCTGCTGGTCTGATCGTTTCACGCTCCCACACGCTTTCGTCATCTTCGTTGCACTGATCCGACACTGCGGGGCGCGACCTGAGTTCGGCGCTCATTTGGCATGGCGTTTTGGCCGCGAACCCGGTTAAATGGCGGGGCGTTTGTCGCGCTTGCGAGCCATTGCCACGGAAATTCCCATCCCGTTACCGGTGCCATCATGAAACCCAACATCGTCCCCACACAGCGAGAGGTCGAACTCGGCGAGAACGACGTGATCGTCTCGAAGACCGATCTCCAAGGGCGTATCACCTACGCCAACCGCAAGTTCATGCAGATTGCCGATTATTCCGAGCGCGAGTTGATCGGCATCCAGCACAACATCATCCGGCACCCCGACATGCCGCGCGGCGCCTTCAAACTCCTCTGGGACACGCTTAGGAGCGAGCGCGAGTTCTTCGGCCTCGTGAAGAACATGATCTCGGATGGCGGGCACTATTGGGTCTTCGCCAACATCACCCCCGACCGCGACGCCAACGGCAAGGTCATCGGTTATTTCTCGTTTCGGCGAAAGCCCAAGCGTCAGGCCATCGCCGTGATCGAGCCGATCTATCGCGAGATGCTCGCCGTCGAGAAGTCGGTCGGCCCGGCGAAGGCGCCCGACGCCTCGGTGGCCTTTCTGCACGACAAGCTCAAGGCCATGGGCACGACCTACGACCAATTCATCCTCAGCCTGTAACGGGTGCCGCGCTCATGAAATCAATGTCCAATGTCAGCAAGGGGATTCCCTTCTACCGGCAGCAGATCATGATGGTCTGCCTGGCCTTTACCGCGCTCAACCTGCTCCTCGCCGGTTGGGTCACCTACGAGCACGGTTTCCAGTGGCGGACGGCCATCTTTCCGGTCCTCTCGGCGTTCTTTGCTGCGTTCGCCTGGGTTCGGCTGAAACGGCCGATGGAATTCCTCGAGAAGATGGAGACGCTGCTCATCGACTCGCGCAAGGGGCAACTGCACCTGCGCATCACCAATACCGCCGGCCTCGGCGAGATCGGCCGCGTTGCTTGGGAGCTCAACGAGTTGCTCGACATCATCGAGACCTACTTCAAGGAGGTGAATACCTGCTTCACCCGCGTTTCGGAAGGTGTCTTCTACCGCAAGGCCATCTCGGCCAGTTTGCCAGGCGAGTTTGCGCATTCGCTGGAACGCATGAACGTCGCCATCAAGGCGATGGAAGAGAACCAGCGCTATATCAACAAGAATGCGCTGGCCAGCCAGCTGCATGCGATGAATACCGACAGCATCCTGCGCAATCTGCGCATCAACCAGCAGGATCTGGTACAGACCAGCACCGAGATGGACGAAGTCGAGCGAATCGCCCGGTCCAACCAGGACATCGCCGTCGGCAGCGTTGGTGCCGTCGCTGCGATCAGCGAATCGCTGACTGCGATGACCTGCCGCGTGACCGAACTGGCGACGGCGGCGGATACCTTGGGCAAGGAGAGTGCAGAAATCAATACCGCGCTGCATCTGATCCTCGACATCGCGGATCAGACCAATCTGCTGGCCTTGAACGCGGCCATCGAAGCCGCACGCGCCGGTGAATCGGGACGCGGGTTTGCCGTCGTCGCCGACGAGGTGCGCAAACTCGCGGAGCGTACCAAGCGCTCGACGGTCGAGATCGAACGTATCGTCGAAGGCTTCATCCAGCGCATCGAGGGCATGGTCGCCGAGACCGGCGAAGCGCGCGGCGTGGTCAGCCAGGTGGACCAGCAGATGAGCGAATTCAAGCACCGCTTTGCCGATATTTCGGAAGCTGCACAGGCGACGATCGACAAGGTGATGCGTACCAAAGACCGTTCCTTCGGCTCACTCGCGAAGGTCGATCACATGGTCTTCATGCAAAACGCCTACACCGCATTGCATAACGGCGCCGAAAGCGAGGAGGCGGAAGTTGCGCGTACCGATGCCGAGAACTGCCGTCTGGGCAACTGGTATCAGTCGGAAGGTGAAGCGGCCTTTGGCAAGACCGCGGCATTCCGGCAACTGGCGCACGAGCACGTCGCGACGCACGGCGAGGTCAGCCAGGCGCTCGAACTGTCACTGCAGGACTGGCAAGCCGACAGCCATGTGCGCGACCGCCTGATCGAGCACATGAAAGCGGCCGAACAGTCGAGCAAGAAAGTTGTCCATCTGCTCGGCGCCATGTTGCAGGAGAAGTACCGGACCTGATTTGCGCGGGCGGTATCACCCCGGATAGCCCGAGAACTGGTCGGCGACTGCCCACCAACGGCCGTTCTCGCGGACGAAGAAGAAGAGGTCGCGCCCGTTCTGCTCGATGATCTTGCCGTCGACCTCGAAACGAATCTCGTAGTAGTAGCTGACGACGGCGGCATCGGCAAAAACGTGGATCAGCGGATCGATTTCGCGCCAGCGGTGGATGCGCGTCGATTCGGCAAAGCCCTGCCAGCCGGCGATGCAGGCCACGGCGCCGTCGCGGCGCAGGCGGTCGACCGGCGTCACGGCGATCATGTCGCGATGGAAGTAGTCGGCGAGTTGCGCCGGGTTGCCTTGGGTCCAGGCGTCGTTGAGCGCGCGCAGCGTGGCCCAGATCTCACGCTGGGTCGGATCGTCGAAGTGGTGGTCCATGAACTGTCTCCGCGGTTCAGTCGAGGATTTCGGCCGTGTTCCAGACGATTTTCCCCATCGTATCGCTCAGCCCGACAAGGCAAGCTGCATTCAGCGTGGCCGTCGGAATCGTGCCACCGTGTCCATCGGGCAGGTCGCGCGTGGCGGTCGCGCGGGCGACGACGGTGCAGGCGTAGCCTTTCTCGCGTGCCGCGCGCACGGTCGAGCTGACGCAGTTGTGCGTCATGAAGCCGATGACGATGAGGTTCTTCCGCCCGGTTGCAGCAAGCGTTTCCTGCAGTAAGGTATCGGCAAAGGCGTTGGCCAACGTCTTCTCGATGACGGCCTCGCCGGCTTGCGGAATCAACGGTGCGGCTGGCTGGAAGCCTGGACTCTGCGGGTTGAACAGCGGACCGCCACCACGGTGCAGGACGTGCACGACCGGCGTACCGGCTTCGCGTGCGCGTTGTAGCAGTTGGCCGCCAACGGACAGCGCATCTTCGATACCGGCGAGCGGCAGCGCGCCGTCGACGTACTCGCGTTGGGCGTCGATGATGAGCAGTACGGCGTTCGAGAGGCGGGCGGCTTCGGGCGTCGCACCGAGCATGTCGAGAAGGGTCTTGGCTGATCGGGTCATGGTCGTCTCCGTGTAAACAAGCCGTCATGATCGGCCGTTGGACAAATCGGCTGAAGTGGCATAATTGACAAAGAACATGCCGAATCTGCCATGACAAGAATCGCTTTGATCGTTGAACCGACCGCCACGCCGTCCAGCGTGATGCTGACACTGGATATGGTGACGATCGCCAGCCGTTACCCCGAGGCGGCCGACTGCCAGCTCGTTCTGCTATCCACAACGGGCGGCGCTGTCGACGTCTCGCCCACCGTGCGCGTCGAGACGCGCGTGTTGCCGGTTACGCTCGCTGACTATGCCGCCGTGATCTTGCCCGGTTTCTTCGCGAGCGATATGGACCATCTGTCGATGCTGCTGCAGACCGTGTGGCCGCCTGTGATCGAGCGGCTACGCGCGTTGCCGGCCGAAACGCTGGTTTCTGCAAGCTGCTACGGCACCTTCGTACTGGCCGAAAGCGGCTTGCTCAACGGCGCGGAGGCGACAACGACGTGGTGGAAGGAGGCCGAGTTCCGCAAGCGCTACCCGGCCGTCCGCCTGGAGGCCGACCGGGCGATGGTCGATGGCGGTCGCTGCCTGACTGCGGGCGCGATGACGGCGCATACCGATCTGACGTTGCACGTGCTGCGCCGCCTATACGGCGCGGCGTTGGCGCGCAAGGTGGCCGGCATCATGCTCGTCGATGGGGCACGCACCTCGCAGCGGCCGTTCATGGCGCTGCAACGGAGCTTCGACGATCCGCTGGTGCAGCAGGCGGCGGACTGGATGGCCGCCCGATGCGGTGAGAGCCTGTCGGCGCAGGAATTGGCGGAAGCGCTGAATGTGAGCTATCGCACCCTGCATCGGCGGTTCGACGCCGGCGCCGGCATGGCGCCGCTTGCCTACCTGCAGGCGCTGCGCATTGAGCAGGCCAAGGAGCTACTGGAAGGTACGCGCCTGAGCCTCGAACAGATCGTCGAGCGTATCGGCTACAGCGACGTTTCGGCATTTCGCCGCCTGTTCGTGCGCCAGGCCGGCCTCAGTCCGGCGCAATACCGGCAGCGCTTCCGGCGACCCGGCGTAAAGTCGCACGGCGCGGACGATTTGCGCTCGTCGATCAACTGACTTTCAGGAACGCCATGCCGAACAGGACCATCGCCTTGACCCGCCTCCACACGGATATCGACGCCCGCGTGCAATCGATTCGCACCGATCGCGCCGACTGGCCGTGCGCCAAGGGGTGCGATCGCTGCTGTCACGAATTGGCCGATGTGCCGCAGCTGACCGAGACGGAATGGATGCTGCTGCGCGAAGGGCTGGCTGTGCTGCCGGACGAACAACTGGCGTCGATCCGCGCCGAAGTCGCCCGGCTCGCCGAGGATCCGTTGCGTCCGGTGACCTGCCCGCTGCTCGATCACGTGACCGGCGCCTGCCCCGTCTATCCCCAGCGTCCGGTGGCCTGCCGTACCTACGGCTTTTACGTGCAGCGCGACCTCGGGCTCTATTGCACTGACATCGAAACGCGTGTAGCCGCAAAGACATTGGACGACGTTGTCTGGGGCAATCAAGACGCCATCGATCACGCCCTTGCAGCGCTGGGCGATAAGCGCTCGCTGATCCAGTGGTTCGATCGCTGGGATCGAGAAATGACGCCTTAATCGCTGTCGGAGTTCACGTTGATCCGGCGTCCGCCGATCAACAGATCGTTGAAGCGTGGCGTGACCACCTTGACCTTGCCGGCCTCGATGTCGGCGAGATACTTCTCGCGCTGTTTCGGATCGCTGCCTTGGGCGAGGTTGAGCGTACCGCCGAACTTGAACCGATCGGCCGTCGTCTGGTGGTAGAAGATCGCCGTGCCGGTCTGCCATGCCGGCTTGGTGATTATCACCAAGGCTTCCTTCAAGCCGTCGCCGTCGAGATCGATCATCCAGACCAGGCACTCGACGTCGGTAGCAAGGCAGCGCCGCTCCTGCCAGTTGCCTGAATGGACGCCCGGTTCGGATGCGGACTGGAGCGTGGTTATCAGCGCATCGCTCAGCGTTTCGCCCGCCGGCAGCACGCGCAGCCGTTGGCGGATCTGTTCGGTCGTTAGCGCGCTGGCGCCGGTCTCGTTGCCGTAACGTTGAGTCTGCGCGAGCGTCTGCGTCGCTTTGGCGGCGATCGTCGCGCGGTCCTTGTGGTCGATGCCGGCGGCCATCCTTTCAAGCGCGTCTCGGCCGTAACGGCCAGCCTCCCAGCGCAGGTAGGCGTAGTCGATCATTTCGGTGGGCGTGACGCAGTTCAAGAGGCGGTTCATCTGGCTGTGAACGGCGATCTTGCGCGCGTCGGCGAGGGGACTGAGCAGGAGTAGCAGCCCGAATGACAGGAGCAGGGCTCCGGCAATGTTGGTGCGGCCGATGTCGGCCAGCCAGCCGGAGCCAGTGCGGCGGCGCAGCGAGAGCGCGTAGCCGAGCGTATGGAACGAGGTCATCGTCAACACGAAGGCAGCCCAGACACGCTCTTCGGTCCAGCCGTACTGATCGACGCGCAGTTTCAGCGCCCAGCCGGCGACGACGGCGATTGCGAGTAGGGCGAGCCAGGCGAACTCGAGCGCGCGGCTCAGCCAGCGGCCGTAGGGTGCATCGCTCGAACCGTCCTGATACGCCGCGTTGGCAAAGTTGATAGAGAGCGCGAGGAACCAGAGCAGGATCAGCCCGGCGCTGTGCGTCTTGAACAGCAGATCGAGCCCGGTGAACGGCAGCGCGACGACCCAGACGACGGCAAAGCCGAGCAGTAGCGGCAGCAACCACATGGACACCGAGAGCCAGAAACGGCGCAGCGTGACGATCATCTCGGCGCGCGCGAGCCCGAGCGCAAACGCCGCGCCGAAGGCGATGCCGGTTGCCGGGATCGAGAAGATCGGCTTTTCGATGAGGTCGAAGACGAAGTTGAGCCCGATGCTCTTCATCAGCATCGCGCCGGCGAACAGCACGATCCAGAAGACGCCGACCATGGCGCCCGAACTGGCTGTCATCAACGCATTGCGCCAGGCGGTTTCGAATAGCGAGTGGTACGGCCAGCGCCGCGAGGCGCCATCGAAGTGTGCCAGTAACGGGATAAGGACAAAGCCGAGAATGCCGGCGGCGAGGAGGTCGGAGGGCCGAGCCGGTGGCATCCGCCAGATACTGTCCGACAGATTGACCGCCATGTTCTCGGCCCAGCCGCTGTACCCACCGAGCAGCGCGAAGACAACGCCGACGCCGAGCAGGATGCGGATGCGCCGCGCACGCGCGAGCCCGGCGACGTTCTGCGTGAAGTAGAAGGCCAGCGGTAGCGCGAGCGCGACGTAGAGCAGGGTGCGTTCGCTGAGCGGATCGAGCGCCGGCCAGACCTTGAGCTCGCGCGCCTTCCACAGTCCCCACAGCGCCCAGCCTTGCAGCGCGCCTACCAACAGCAGCCAACGATTGATCATGGCGTTACTCCGGTTTGTTCATCGCGAAGCACCGACAACGCCTCTACCGTTCGTGGTGAGCCTGTCGAACCATGAACGAGCGCATGGAATCGAAACTCCGCCCTTCGACACGCTCAGGGCGAACGGTGCTGGAGGAGCGTCGCTCATAATCACGCCAACCCGAGTACCGCCTTGATCGTGCGCACGACGCCGTTGTCGGTGTTGCCCGGCGAGAGGTAGCGCGCGCGTTCCTTGAGCGCCGGGTGGGCGTTGGCCATGGCGAACGAATAGGTCGCTTCGTCCATCATTTCCATGTCGTTGAGGAAGTCGCCGAACACCATCGTCTGGTCGCGCGTGATGCCGAGCTTCTCCTGGATGTGCCGGATGCCCGAGCCCTTGTTGGCGTACTTCACCATCACGTCGAGCCAGTGCGCGCCGGAGACGACGACCTGATGCGTCCCGGTAAAGCGCTCGTACGCCGGATAGGTGATGCGCTCGGAGGATTGGTAGGCGAAGACGGCGACCTTGAGGATGTCGTCCTCCACGGTCAGCAGATCGTCGATGATTTCGAGCTTCAGGTAGTACTTCGCCACCTCTTCGTCGATGAATCCCTGATCGGTCGATTCGACGTAGGCGGAACGTTTGCCGCACAGCACGACATTCACGCCCGGATGCGTCACCTTGAGCTCGCGCGCGACGCGGATCATCGTGCGCGCATCGTCGAGTGCGAGCGGGTCGGAACTCAGCTCGACGCCTTTCTGCACGACGTAGGTGCCGTTCTCGGCGATGAAGATGAGGTCGTCGGCAATCGGCTCGAAGCGGTTCAACAGGCTCGAATACTGCCGGCCGCTGGCGGGGCAGAAGATGATTCCGCGCGCATACAGCGTTTCGATCAGCGGCCAGAACTCGTCGTGGATCGCGTCGTCATCGTCGAGCAGCGTACCGTCCATGTCGCACGCGATCAGGCGGATATCGGGGATGTGGTCGAGGTCGACCGGGAAGACTTCGGGGGTAGGTGGGGTCACGGCGTGGGGTCTGGCGTAAAGGGAAAAATTCTACTGCATCGACGCAGCGAGCTTGGGTGGTGATACAAAAACGACACAATCTTCCGGGTGTTCGGTGCAATGCCCTTCGGTTACTGCACCCTACGCGTTGTCATAGGAGAAATGGCGTAGGGTGCAATAAGCGCAGCGCATTGCACCGAATCGACCATGCCCATCGCTTGACACAACCCAACCGCCTCGCCTATAAAGCCGAGGTCGCTAGGGGTGCGTTGTAGCTGAGAGGACTTTGTCCAACCCTATGAACCTGATCCGGGTAATGCCGGCGAAGGGAAGCGGACAAGTCAAGACGATCCGGTTTCTCAAGTCACATCTCCGGTTCCAGGCTCCCGAAAAGCCGCTTGCCCTTCCCGTGGGGCAAGCGGCTTTTTCTTGGTTTTTTTTGGGGATGTCCATGGAACTGATTGTCAATGGCGCGCCGGAGAATGTGTCCTCCGCGTCGCTCGCCGATTTCGTGCAACTGAAAGGACTGCCGGCGGCTTCGCTGGTCGTCGAACTCAACCGGCGCATCGTGCCGCAGGGCGAATGGGCGACTACCTCGCTGATTGCTGGCGACCGCCTCGAGCTCTTGTCCTTCGTCGGGGGAGGTTGAGTCATGGCCGACGATGCATTGATCCTGGGCGGCGCGCGTTTCACCAACCGCCTGTTTACTGGTACCGGCAAGTTCGCCAGTAACGACCAGATCCCGGCCATGTTGACGGCGAGCGGCTCGCAGATGATCACCGTCGCGCTGCGCCGCGTCGATCAGTCGGGGCGCGCCGAGAACATCCTCGACTTCATTCCGAAGAACGTGACGCTCTTGCCGAACACATCGGGCGCGCGTGACGCCGAGCAGGCGGTGCGCATCGCACGCATTGCGCGGGCGGCCGGTTGCGGTGACTTCATCAAGATTGAGGTGATCACCGACATGCAAACGCTGATGCCGGACAACTGGGAGACGCTGAAGGCGACCGAGATCCTCGCGCGTGAGGGCTTCGTCGTGCTGCCCTACGTGCTGCCCGATCTCCCGCTCGCCAAGCGATTGGAGGATGCCGGCGCGGCGGCCGTCATGCCGCTCGGTGCGCCGATTGGCACCAATCGCGGTCTGGAGACGAAGATGCTCATCGAGCTGCTGATCGCGCATTGCCGTCTGCCGATCATCGTCGACGCCGGTATCGGCCGGCCGTCACACGCGGTAGCGGCGATGGAGATGGGTGCGGCGGCGGTGCTGGTCAATACCGCGATTGCCACGGCTGCCAATCCGGCAGCGACTGGGCGGGCTTTCTCACTGGCAGTTGAAGCCGGCCGGCTGGCGTTTCTGGCCGACCTCGCCGCCGAGTCGGCGACGGCGCAGGCGTCTTCACCGCTCACTGGTTCTCTCGACGATTAGGAGGCGGAATGTCCTTTCAGGAAACGCTTTCCAACTATCAAAGCTTCGATTTCGAGCACTTCTTCTCTGGCGTGACCGAGGCGGATGTCTCGCGCGCGCTGAGCAAGGAGTCGCTTGGCGCGACGGACTTTCTGACGCTTCTCAGTCCGCGCGCCAGCGATCACCTCGAAGCCATCGCGCAGCGGGCGCAACAACTGACCGTGCAGCACTTCGGGCGCACGATCCAGATGTTCATCCCGCTCTATCTCTCGAACCACTGCAAGAACCGTTGTTCGTACTGCGGCTTCAATGTCACCAACGAGATCCCGCGGCGCGTGCTCTCGCTCGTGGAGATCGAACGCGAAGCCGAGGCTATTGCGCGCACCGGGATGCAGCATGTGTTGATCCTCACCGGTGAGGACCGCCGTGCAACGCCGATCGAGTATCTGTGCGACGCGGTCGCCGTGCTCAAGCGCTTCTTCGCCTCGGTCTCGATCGAGATCTACCCGCTGCATACCGAGGAATACGCGCAGCTCAAGGCGGCGGGTGTGGACGGGATGACGATCTTCCAGGAGACGTACGATCCGGTGGTTTACAAGAGCGTGCATCTCGGCGGCAAGAAGCGCGACTTCGCGTGGCGGCTCGATGCGCCGGCTCGCGCGGCCGAGGCTGGGCTGCGCACGGTCAATATCGGCCCGCTGCTCGGGTTGGCCGAACCGCGCCGCGAGATGTTCTTCACCGGCCTGCACGCGCGCTATCTCGAAACCCACTTTCTGCAGACAGAAGTGGCGGTGTCACTGCCGCGCATCAACGCGGCGGAGGGCGGCTTCTCGGCGACGCAGCATGTCGGTGACCGCCTGTTCGTGCAGATGATGACGGCGCTGCGCGTCTTCCTGCCGCGCGCCGGCATCACCTTGTCGACGCGAGAGCGAGCGGAGTTCCGCGACCGGCTGCTCACGCTCGGCGCGACGCGCTTCTCGGCCGGATCGAGCACCGGCGTCGGCGGCTACGCGATCCCGATCAAGCAGCAGACGCAGCGTGGCGAGTCGGCCTTGCAGTTCGAGATCACCGACGAGCGCAGCGTCGGCGAAGTCGCCGCGGCCATCGTCGCCCGGCGCTATCAACCCGTATTCAAGGATTGGGAGGCAGCATTGTGAAGAGCATGAAAATCGGAATTGCCGGCGCCGGCGGACTGGGTTCCAACGTCGCGCTCAACCTCGTCCGGAGCGGGATCGACGCGTTCCGTATCGTCGACTTCGATTGCGTCGAAGCGTCGAATCTCAACCGGCAGTTCTACTTTCGCGACCAGATCGGCCGCCCCAAGGTCGAAGCGCTGCGCGAGAACCTGCAACGCATTCGGCCGGAAGTCGAGATCGATGCGATCGTCGCGCGCATCGACGCGACGAACTGCCGGACGCTGTTCGGCGACTGCGATCTCGTCGTCGAGGCGTTCGACAAGGCGGCGGCGAAGAAAATGCTGATGGAAGGCTTGGCAGGCGATCAGCTCGTTGTCTCCGCTTCCGGCGTCGCCGGCGGCTCGCTCGACGGCATCCACTGGCGGCAGTTCGGGCGCGCGCATATTGTCGGTGACTTCGTCAGCGACTGCGCCGACTGGCCGCTCTTCTCGCACAAGGTCGTCACCGTGGCGAGCCACATGAGCGCGTTCGTTCTTAAGCAGATGGAGGCGTACTAGCGAATTAGGGCGTCGCTTTGCCTTCGTGTTCTTCGCTTTCCTCCCAGGCGCGTGAGCGCTCCACGGCGCGCTTCCACCCGCGATAGGCTTTCTCGCGCGCTTCGGGCGGCATGCCGGGGATGAAGTTGCGGTCGACGCGGCGGATAGTTTCGATTTCGGCCTTGTTCTTCCAGAAACCGACCGCCAGCCCGGCGAGGAAGGCAGCGCCGATGGCGGTCGATTCGGTGACGCAAGGCCGCTCGACCGGCACGCCGAGAATGTCGGACTGGGCCTGCATGAGGAAGTTGTTGGCGACCGCGCCACCGTCGACCTTGAGCACCTTGAGCGGGATGCCGGAATCGTCTTCCATCGCCTGCAGGACGTCACGCGTCTGGTAGGCGATCGATTCGAGCGTGGCGCGCACGATGTGGTTGCGGTTGGCGCCGCGCGTGAGGCCGACGATGGTGCCGCGCGCGTACATGTCCCAGTACGGCGCGCCGAGCCCGACGAAGGCAGGGACGACATAGACGCCGTTGCTGTCTGGCACGGCCATGGCGAGCTTGGCCGACTCCGCTGCGGTTTCGATCAGCTTCAGTTCGTCACGCAGCCACTGGACGGCGGCGCCGGCGACGAAGATGCTGCCTTCGAGCGCGTATTCGACCGTCTCGTCGATGCCCCACGCGATCGTCGTCAGCAGGCCGCGGCGTGAGGGAACGCGCTGCTCGCCGGTGTTCATCAGCAGGAAGCAGCCGGTGCCGTAGGTGTTCTTGACCATGCCGTCCGCGAAACAGGCCTGGCCGAAAAGCGCCGCCTGCTGGTCGCCCGCGTTGCCGGCGATCGGGATCATCGCGCCGCCGAAGGTGTGCGCGTCGGTATGGCCGTACTGGCAGCTCGACGGCTTGACCGCCGGCAGCATGCACGCCGGGATGTCGAGCTCGTCGAGGATGCGCTGGTCCCATTGCAGGGTGCCGATGTTGAACAGCATCGTGCGCGAGGCGTTCGAGTAATCGGTGACATGCACCGCGCCGCGCGTGAGGTTCCAGATCAGCCAGGTGTCGACCGTGCCGAAGAGCAGTTCGCCCTTCTTCGCGCGTTCGCGGGCGCCTTTCACGTGATCGAGGATCCACTTGACCTTGGTCGCCGAGAAATAGGCGTCGATGACGAGACCGGTGTTTTCGCGGATGTAGTCTTCCAGGCCGCGCGCCTTCAGCTCGTCGCAGATGGCCGCCGTGCGCCGGCATTGCCAGACGATGGCGTTGTGGATCGGCTTGCCGGTCGCCTTGTCCCAGACGATCGTCGTCTCGCGCTGGTTGGTGATGCCGATGGCGGCGACTTCCTCCGGCCGCACCCCGGCTTCCTCCAGCGCCTCGCGCGCTACGCCGCTCTGGCTGCCCCATATCTCCATCGGGTTGTGCTCGACCCAGCCCGGCTTCGGGAAGATCTGCCGGAAGGTCTTCTGCGCGAGGCTGACGATCTTGCCGGCACGGTCGAAAAGGATGGCGCGCGAGCTGGTCGTTCCCTGGTCGAGGGCGAGGATGTATTCCTTGGGTGTATCGGGCATTTGCGGCGGCTTGTCTCGGATGTCTGTTGATCAGGTCGAGATGGCTTTCGCGGCGCCCGATGGGTTGAGCAGGCGTTGGGCCATCTCGGATTGCTGAATTGTATTACTGCTCTTGTCGGCCTTCTTCTGCATCAGTTCTTCCTTGATCCGCTCGGCGATGGTTGCCTCGATCTGCTGTTGCTGTTCCGGCGGCAGGTTTTTCAGGTCGGCTTCGCTCAAGCCCATGGATTTGAGGACTTGCTCGCGGATGGCTTCGATTCTCGCCACCACCGGGCCTTTCTCGACGTAGTCGTTCACCGCTTTCACGGCCGCATCATGCGCGGCCTCGGCTTCGGTGGGCGTCTTGGTGCTGCGGGTGTCTTTGTTGGCATTCACCGAGTCGGGCGAGAGCCTCTCCGAGTCTGCCAACGCCCGGGCCGCGTCAGAGAGCGTGACAACGTCCGCGCCGACGCCTGCAGAAGGACGATCCAGCGGGCTGCCGGATGCTGTCGCAGTGAGTCTGGGCGATAAGGTTGTCGAATACAGGCTGCCGATTGTCGATGAAGTGATTTGCATGATCTCCTGGCCTCGATAAATCAGTCCTACGGGACTTGAGGCAAGTGATTCAGCATGAACCGTGCCAGAGAACCTGTCGATCACGTTCGGCAGCCGATCCTTGCAAATGGCGCCTGGGCAGGGTTCATTGCGGCAATTTGGCGGCAACTCAGCAGCAACTCGGCGGCAAAGCCCGCCGTGCTTGCGGCACGTAGTTCCGCCAGCTTGCCGGTCGGCTTCAGGCCAAGCGGCAGGCGCGCTTAGCGCAGAAGCGGTGACAACAGCGGCAGCAGAATCGGCAGCATCAAGGCCGTGAGCAGGCCGTTGAGCCCCATCGCCAACGCCGAGAAAGCGCCCATCTCCTCGCTGAACATGAAGGCGCGTGCCGTCCCGAGACCGTGCGCGGCGAGCCCGACCGAGAAGCCTTGCGTCGCATGGTCGCCGATGCGCAGCCAGCGGAACAGCGTCGGAAAGCCGATTGCGCCGACGATGCCGGTGATGATGACGAGAACTGCAGTGAGCGACGGCAGCCCGCCGATCTTCTCGGCCACGCCCATCGCGATCGGCGTCGTCACCGATTTTGGTGCCAGCGAGAACACGGTGGCCGACGTCGCGCCCAGCGCCTTGGCAATGAACATCGCGGAGACGGCGGCCGTCGCCGAACCGGCAAGCAACGCGACCATCAGCGGCAATGCCATGCGCCGCAAGCGCTTCCACTGCGCATAGAGCGGCACCGCGAGCGCGACGGTCGCCGGCCCGAGGAGGAAATGCACGAACTGCGCGCCGTCGAAGTAGTGCTTGTACGGCGTGCCCGTCGCCCACAGGAAGACCGTGATCAGGAAGATGGCGATGAGCACCGGATTGGCCCAGGCGCGGTGGCCGCTCCGCTTGTACAGCCAAAGGGACAGCTGATAGGCGAGCAAGGTCAGCGTCAAACCGATCAGCGGCGAGGCCGAAAGGTAAACCCAGGTCTCGCTGATGGACTGTGGGTTCATGCGTTCTCCTTACCGGCATCGTGCGTATGGCCGCGCGTCATCGCGCGCAGCACCAGCCCGGTGACCGCCATGCCGGCAAAGGTGCTCACGATCAGCGCCACCGTGATCGGCAACCATTCGCTCTCGATGCGCTGCAAGTGCAGCATCACGCCCGCACCGGCCGGGATGAAGAGCAGGGAGAGGTGTTGCAGCAGGGCGCTCGTTCCGTTCCGCAGTTCCTCGCCGACGCGGCCGCGAGCGAGCAAGGTCAGGAAGAGCAGCGCCATGCCGATGACCGGACCCGGAATCGGCAACGCGAACGCGCGAACGATCAGTTCGCCGACGAGTTGGTAGAGGAGAAGCAGCGAGAAGACTTGGATCATGATGTGGTTGATTGCCGGCGGGTGTCTGATCCGTAAGGGCAAGAAAGAAGGAGCTGAGGCAGGTCGGCGAGGGCGGTTATCCGTGATCTTCGACTGCGGCAAGCCTGCACAAATGCGAGCGCACATCTTACCGATTTATCGCAAACTCCGGGCCAGGTGCCTTGCAGGTGTTGCATTTCTCGAACCAACTTGATGCTTCATCGGTCAGAATTTCATGTGCGGAAGATATGTTCTCTATGGCCCGCAGTCGCGCTATCAGGCTTTTTTCGACGCGCAATTGTTGGCTGATTTCGGCGATAACTACAACATTGCCCCCACGGCGATGACACCGGTTATACGTCTGTCTCCAGAAGGGCAACGGGTCTTGAGTATGCTGCGCTGGGGGTTGATTCCACGTTGGGCGAAAGACCCTGGTGTCGGCGCGAGGCTGAACAACGCGCGCGGCGAAACGGTGGCCGAAAAACCGTCGTTTAGGGATGCGTTCAGGAAGCGCCGCTGCATCGTGCCGGCCTCGGGGTTTTACGAATGGCATACAACGCCGAGCGGAAAACAACCGTATTACGTTAGTCTGCGTTCGGGCGATCCGCTGGCGATGGCTGGTCTATGGGAAGCATGGCGCGCACCGGACGGGACAATCGTCAGAACCTTCTGCATCGTAACGACCGGTCCGAACGAGGTCATGGCGCCGATCCATGACAGGATGCCTGTGCTCCTGCATCAGAAGGACTTCGTACAGTGGCTGTCACCAGATGCGGACCCTTCGCGCGTCGCCGAGCTGATCGAACCCTTCCCGTCAGAAGGAATGCAGGCCTGGTCGGTTTCAAAGGCGGTAAACAGGGCGAGCAGTTCCGGGCCAGACTTGATTCTGCCAACGACAACGGTCCCCTGACGACCACCGTGATGCCGTTTCTCTATCGCGCCATTGCTTATCAGATGCGCCCATCATCGGCATTCAGCTCTGCGGTGCATCTTCCTCGACTTCTTCCAGCTCAAGCCCGGTCTCCTGTTCCGTCGATTGCGCCTGCATCAATGCTGCCATCGGGTTGAACGGCTTGCCGTTGACCTGAAGTTGGCCATTCTTGAAGGTCACGCTGCTCTTGAGCTGGTTGTTCTCGACCGTGATGTAACCCTGCTGCTTGAATTGCTCGAGCGTATTCGCGGCACTTTGCTGCGCCAAGGGGGTCTCCTCCTCGCTCTTGCCGATGCCGATCAGCGTGTCCACAAGTGCCGTCGGTAACGCGATGGCTGCTCCGGCGTCGAGTTTCGCCAGCAGCATGAGTGGGTTGGAGAAGTCGTCGGGCTTCGGGTCATTCAACTTGATGCTGGCGTTGAAGCTGGCTTCGCCATCGGCGGTGCGGAAGGCCATGCGGTCGATCGAGAAGACCGGGCCGTCGGCCAGCAGGTCGAAGAACGGAGTTGCCAGTGGTGCCATGGCCTGCAGCAGCTGGCTTTGGTCGGCGAAGACCTCGGGTTTGGCATAAAGCGCTGTAAAGGCTCGGCTCAGGGTGGCGAGCTTGCGGCCGTGCAGGTGCTTGAGCGAGAAGTCGTAGTACGCGGGACCGTAGTTCTGTTCGCCGACCTGGACAACGTTGACGCCAAGTTTCGCGATGAAGTCCAGGAAGTCGCCGGAGACCGGCACTTGCACGTCGTAGGCCAGTTCCTTGAGCGCCACTTTTTGTTTCGGTCCTGCTTGTTCATCGGCTCCTGGGGTGACGCTGATCTCGGCGATGGTCAGCTTCTGCGAACCGGCATAGAGCAGCGGTTCGTCGGGGAAGACACGCTTGAGCTGACTGTCCAACGCCATGCCTTTCGCGGACAGAATTGAACCGTTTGCCTCGGAGACGGTGAAGTCGGGCGCTGTGCCGCGGAGCGTATAGTCGGCGAAGCCCTTCGAGAAATCCATCACCAGCTCGATGGGTTCGCCGCTGAATGTTGCGTTGCTTTCCGGGGTGTCACCCGGAAGAGCCAGCTTGAACGGCTTGCTGGCAAAGGTCGAACGGCCGCCGCCCTGGAAATCGTAGGTTGTGTGGATGTCGAAGGGCTGTTCACTGCCGAAGGCCTCGGCGATCTTTGCGCGCACCGGGTCGTCGAACTCGATGGTCGAAACCTCGCTGCCGGCAGCCAGCGTCGAGAATCCGGCCAACGGTCCGTGCTGGATCGCCGTCTTGACGGTGATGCGGATCGGCGGTTCTGCCATCGGTTTCTCCGCCGGAGCGTCGCCTTCTTCGGTACCTTCGGCCTCGGAGCCAACCGGATGGAAGAGCGCGGCCGGAATCTCGATCGTTGTCGTCTCGCTGGCGCTGAACAAGCCACGTTCGTAGCTCTCATTCACGATCTTGAGATAGGGCTGCGCGGCCATCATGGTCCGTACGTCGGCATGCGCCTTTTCGATCTGTGAGCCGAGATACCATGCCGAGGCGGGATATCCGACGGCGAGAACGGCAGCCACCGATGCGGCTACCACGGTCATTTTGTTTTTGGCCAATGCTGTCTCCTGAGTGTGCTGGTGGCGCCGGCGGCGGTGAATGCGTCCGGCATTCTAACCCGGCTACGGAAATGAGCCTTGCAGTAAGATGCTGTATCCATTTCACCCAGCCGAGAGTCCACCATGAAAGAAATTCAACGCGACCTGACGCGCACTGTGCTCGCTGTGCTTTGTATCCTGCTGTTGATCGCCGCTTCGTTCTGGGTCTTGCGGCCGTTTCTCGCGGCGACGGTGTGGGCGACGATGATCGTCGTCGCCACCTGGCCGCTGCTGATATCGCTGGAGGAGCGCCTCGGCGGGCGGCGGGGGCCGGCGGTTGCGATCATGACGCTGGCGATGCTGCTCCTGCTCGTTCTCCCGCTCGGGCTTGCAGTTGCAACTATTGCAGAACACACCGGTAGCGTCGTCGAACTGGTTCGTGGTCTGGCTGCCTCCGGTCTCCCCGCGCCGCCCGAGTGGCTCGCTGGCATTCCCCTCGTTGGCGCGAAGCTCGTCGAACTCTGGCAACGAGCCGCGACTGCCGAGGCGCAGGGACTGTTAGCCAAGGCGGCTCCCTACGCCGCCGAGTCGGGTAAGTGGCTGCTCGCCGAGGCCGGCGGATTCGGGATGATGATCCTCCAGTTCCTGCTCATCGTTGGCCTCTCCGCCGTGTTGTACGCCAATGGCGAGACGGCGGCCAAGGAAGTGCGGCGCTTCGGATACCGCATGGCGGGCGAGCGTGGTGAGAACTCGGTGATCCTCGCCGGGCAGGCGATCCGCGGCGTGGCGCTTGGCGTTGGCGTGACGGCCATCGTGCAAACGGTACTCGGCGGCATCGGCCTCGCCATCGCCGGCGTTCCTGCGGCGGCCTTGCTTGCCGCGGTCATGCTGATGCTGTGCATTGCCCAACTGGGGCCAGCGCTGGTTCTGTTTCCCGCTGTCGGCTGGCTGTTCTGGTCGGGTGCCACGGGCTGGGGCTCCTTCTTGCTCGTGTGGAGCCTGATCGTCGGCACCATGGACAACTTTCTGCGCCCCATGCTGATCAAGAAGGGCGCCGATCTGCCGCTGCTTCTCATCTTCGCTGGCGTCATTGGCGGCATGCTCGGCTTCGGGCTAATCGGTCTGTTCGTCGGTCCGGTCGTGCTCGCCGTAACCTACACCTTGCTCGAGGCTTGGATGGACGATGTGCATGACCGAGAGCTTGAGGCGGAAGCGAGTCCGGTGCCGACCGGGCGAACCGAGGCCGATCAAGCCCACACGTAGCGGACGATGTGAAAAAAGACCGGGGCGGCAAAACTGATCGAATCGACCCGGTCGAGCATGCCGCCGTGGCCTTCGATCATCGATCCCCAATCCTTGATGCCGCGGTCGCGCTTTATCGCGGAAAGGACGAAGCCGCCGAAGAAGCCCAGCACGTTGATGGCCAGCGCGATGAGCGCGGCCTGCCAGGGCGTGAACGGGGTGATCGACCACAGCGCGGCGCCGACGGCCGTTGAACTCAGTACGCCACCGACCAGGCCCTCGACGGTCTTCGACGGTGAAATGGCTGGCGAAACCTTGTGCTTGCCGAACAGCTTGCCCCACACGTACTGCAGCACGTCGCTCGATTGTGTGACGAGGATCAGGAAGGCGATGAGCAGCGCGTTGCGTCCCGCGTAACCGGGTATGTCCAGTGTGAGCAGTGCGGGAACGTGCGACAGGCAATAGACGCAGATCATCAGCCCCCACTGCACCTTGGCCGTGCGTTCGAGGAAGCGTGTCGTGTCGGCGCCGAGCGAGGCGGATATCGGCAGCAACAGGAAGCCATAGACGGGGATCAGGATCGAGAACAAGCCGTACCAGTCGATGGCGATCAGGAAGTACTGCAGCGGGAGAAGAAAGAAGAAACTCCACAACAGCGCGCGATGATCGCCGCGCCGCGTGTAGGTGATCGACATGTACTCGCGCAGGCTTTGAAAGGAGACGACGCCGAACAGCGCGATGATTCCGGGCTTGCCGATCCATAGCGCGCCGGCGAGCAGGCCGATTATCCACCACCAGGCCTTTATGCGGGCGTTGAGGTTGTCGACGGTACCCGAAGGCGCGTCGGGCGCGAGGCGGAACTTGAGGGCGGCGCCAATCGCGCTGGCGACGGCGAGCACGGCAAAGATGCCGCCGAAGAGCGTGACCAAGGTGTCATTGGGCGTCATGGAAATCTCCTTTGTTCGGGGATCAATCGTTGTCGGGGGCGAGCGCGAGCAGGGCGGTGCGCGCACGGGCGAGGAACTCGTCACGCGGCTCATCGGTATGGCGATGCAAGGATTCGCCGAAGACGAGCGAGCAAATGAGCGGCGCCGGCATGAATGCGCCCTTGGGCATCACGCGCCCGAGGTTCTCGATCCAGACGGGAACCAGCTCGACTTCGGGATGCTCGCTGGCGAGGTGAAAGAGTCCGCTCTTGAACAGCATCACACCCTCCTCAAGATTGCGTGTGCCTTCAGGGAAGAGGATCAGCGAGTCGCAAGCGGATAAAGCCTCGCTCATCTGCTGAACTGCGTTCTTGCCGCAGGCCGGGTGCGTCCGGTCGATCAGGACGGCGCGGAAGGCGCGGTGAGCAATGTAGCGCCGAAGCGCGCCGCAAGACCAATAGTCGGCGGCTGCCACAGGGCGGGTCAGGTGGCGCACGGCTGCGGGCAGGGACGCCCAGATGAGCAGGAAGTCGCCGTGGCTACGGTGGTTGGCGAAGTAGATGCGCGGCCGTGCGTCCGGCGCTGCGCTCAGCCATTGCGGGCGAACGCCGGTCAGCAACCGGGCGAAGAGGCACAGCGCCGAGGCGACGAGCCGTTCGCAGAAGCGGGTCTTGCTCAAGCTTGTATCCCCCAGTGTTGAAGCGCGATGCCGAGCGAGAGCAGGAGACCCTGCGCGCCGAGCGAAAGCACTTGTCGTTGCAGCAGGCGTATCGCCACTCGGATGCGGGCATCGAGCGTGCGATTTGCCGTCGCTTTGCCAAAAAGGCACTGTACTGCGCTATCGAAGGCAGCGAGATCAGCGTCGACCGAGGCGGAACCGGCCCGCCAGGCTTGGCTCCACTGTTCGAACACCTTGGCATCGAGCGAAACCCGGGTGGCCTCGTAGGCCTGCAATAGGCCAACGAGAAGCGATAAACCCAGCGCCCATGTCGTTGTCGCAGACGGCGAAGGGATGGCGATCAAGGCCACGAACGCGGCCAGCGCGCCGACCCGGCTCCAGCGATCGATGATATTGCCGGTCGTCAACGTGGCGGCTGCGAGGACGGCTTTCTGAGCGTTCATGTTCCGGCCTCCAGTGATGCCAGTGCGCGCAGATGCGTGTCGCCGAGCACGACCTGCGGCCGGCAGGCGCGCACTTGTTCGACGGCGGCAGCAACCGATGCGCAGCGTTGCGTGCGGTACAGCCACGCGGCGACCGCACAGGCGCTGCGCGAGTAACCCAGCGCGCAGCAGACGAGCAGCGGGCCGGCGTGCCGCGCCGATTCGATTGCCTGCGCCGCTTCTTCCAACTGCGCCGGCGTCGGTGTAACGAGGTCGAGCCATGGCAGGCTGTGGCAATGGTTGGCTGGATCCGGTGCGGCGAGTTCCGGGCAGAGATCGAGCAGGGAACGGAAGCCACCGGGGACATCCACGGTCAGCGCGCTGGCGTTCGGGTGACGTCCGAGCCAGACGCCGTCGGCGATGTGATCGGGCTGCGGGCGACAGCGGGTCCAGAGCCGGGCATTGATGCGCGCGCCAAGCCGGTACGGCGCGAACAGGATACGAGCCGCGAACGAGTGGCGCCCCGCCAGCTTCTGGAATCCGCCGGCGTCACCCGTGAAATAGACAACCGACGTGAGCGACAGCGCGAGGCTGATCCACAATCCCCACAGGGCAGCGCTACCGATCCACAGGCAGACGAGGGCGACGATCACGGCGCCGCCGAGATAGAGCCCGGCGAGCCGCGTCTGCCGTTCTGCATCTGGGCGAAGGAGTGCGTACAGCGACGAGCGTCCTTCGTCCGGCCACAACCACAGGCACAACAGGCCGACGGCGGCGCCGGTCGGAACATCGATGAAGTGATGTTGGTAGGTGGTCAGCACCGACACGCCGATCAGCAGCGCCCAGCCGTCGACCAGCACGCGCGCGATGCCTTTGGCGTGCGCGGCGAAGCGCATCCAGATGATGACGAGCAGGCCGATGTGCAGCGATGGTGCCTGGTTGTACGGCAGGTCGAAGCCCATCAGGACGTCGAACATCGTGCCGAACAGGCCGTCGACCGCCGGACGTTCAAAGGCGAAATGCAGCGGGATGGCGAGGAAGCAGGCGACCGAGACGAGCTGCGCCGTGAGCAGGCGCAGCGCGTGGCGGTCGATCTCGCGCGGCGAGCGGCAGAGCAGGAACGACAGCCCGTACAGGAAGTCGATCGACCAGTACGGCACGATCGTCCAGGGGACAAACGGAATCTGCCGTTCCCACTCGAAGAAAACGCTGCCGACGGCGCCGCTCGCGGCCGCGTGCTGGTTGGCGAAGCCGTAGCTCAGGAAGAAGAACGGGCCGAGCAGCGCCAGCCAGGCCAGGCTGCGCAGCCAAAGCCGTTGTCTGCCTTGATTTGCGGAGACGGCGTTCATGACGCTTTCCGGCGTGCCAGCGAGACGGTGAAGATGCCCCATTCGTCGATGCGCTGTTCGATCTTCTCGAAGCCGGCTGTTTCGACGAGTTGATCCATCTCGGCCTGCGTGCGGCGGCGCATGACCCACGCCTGTCCGTCGCGGTGGCTGGTCAGCGCGCGGGCGATCAGTTCGAGCTGTGGGTGCCAGGGCTGGCCGGTGTAGATGAGGTAGCCGCCCGGCTCAATTGCGTCGGCCAGTCCGGCGAGCGAACGCTGGACGGCGGCGTTCTCGGGGAACAGTTCGTAGAGACCGGAGACGATACCGATCGTTGGGTGCGGCTGCACGCGTGCGACCGAGGCCCGGTCGAACGCGTCGCCCTTTTCGAAGCGGCAGATGCGGCTCAGTTTCTTTTCCTGGATCAGCCGCGCGCCATCGCGGACGTTGATGTCCGAGAAATCGCGCAGGAGGACCGAGTCCGGGCGTTCGTGATCCTGCTCGATCGCTTCAAGCACGTAGCGTCCGTGTCCGGCGGCGATATCGAGGATGCGCACCGGCCGTTGTTGCGCGCGAACGAGGCTGCTTGCCTTGGTCAGCAACTCCTCGATATGCAGTTTGCGTTGGCGGATGCCGCGCCAGCCGATGGATTGCAGGTAATTGCGGTCAATTGCGCGCCCGAGCGGACCGTAGCCGGTCGGACGGTTGCGATAGACGTAGTCGAGCGTACTGCCCGAGTCGAAGCCGGTCTCATGCCCGAGCTTGACGCCGGCCGAGAGCTGGCCGCCGATCTTCATCCCCAGCCGTGTCATCGACCAGTACAGCCCACAGGGACTTAAGGCCGGTAGCGGGCGTGCCAGTGCGACCGACTCGTCGTGCGTCGGGCCGTGCTGGTCAGCCGTACTGAGGTCGAGACGTGAGCGCGGTTCGACAAACCGGCAACGGATGAAGTCGCGTACTTTGGCGAGTGCGAGTGCGCGGTTCTTCTCGCCGAGCGTGTCGTGGTAGTAGCCCTTGAGAACGTGCTTCTCCTTGACCGGCGTTCCGAGCCGTTCGAAGAAGTCATGCTGCGGTTTGTGATGCACGACCCAGTCGTCGCCCGAGACGAGCAACTGCGTCGGGACGGTGATGGCCTGTGCGTCGGCGACCACACGCTCGGCCGCCTCGTATAGCCCGAGGAGGATGTTGACGGAAATGGCGCGGGTGATCAGCGGGTCGGCATCGAAGGTCCGTTGCCGTTCCGGGTCATGTGTCAGGAATTTCGACTTCACATAGCTGTTGACGAAGAAGTTGCCGCGCAACTTCCGCATCAGGCGCAGCCCCGGGCGGGCGAACGGCACGTAGAGCTTGACCTTGAAGGCCGGCGAGGCGAGCACCAGGCAGCGGATCTTCGGCGCGTAGTCGTGCGCCCAGGTCGAGACGAGTACGGCGCCGACGCTCTGGCCGAGGACGGCGATGTCTTCCTGAGCGATGCCGTAGGTCACGCTGATGTGATCGATGAAGGTCTGGATGTCGCACACCGAGGTACCGAGACTCGGCGAATCGCCGCGAGCCCCCGGCGAACGCCCGTGGCCGCGTGCATCCCAAGCGAAGAAGTCGAAATCTGGGAGGTTGAGCTCGTCGACGAGGTGGGCGTTGCGTCCCGAATGCTCGTGGCCGCGATGGAACATGACGATGGCACCGCGGCGCGGCTCAGTGGCTGGCCAGTGGCGATAGAAGAGGTCGACGTCGTCGTGGGTGCGGAAGGTGTTTTCCTGAGCGATGCGTTGGTTCTTCATTGCAGTAACCTTTCTTCTTGTTGATGAGGTGCAACGTTGTTTGTCAGCCGGCGGAGGCGATGCCGCTGCGAATGCGGTTGACGATATTCAGGATGATGGCGGCTGCGATGAGCGGCATCAGCCAGAACACCCAGGCGGGCAGGGTGGGCAGCATGGCCGTCGCCAGACCGAGCGCGCCGAAGACGAAGGCGCGGTCGCTCTTGCCCATCGGGCCGTCGTAGCGACGCTCGCCGCCGATCATCGGAGCGAGCGCGCCGGCCATTTCTGAGACGGCCGAGAGGAAGATGACGGCGCCGACACTGCCCCAACCGAACGGTGCGACGGCGACAAAAGGGAGGTACAGCGCCGCGTCGGAGACGACATCAGAAAGCTCGTTGAGATACGCGCCGAGCGCCGATTTCTGCCCGAATTCGCGCGCCAGCATGCCGTCGATGGCGTTGAAGGCCATACGCAGGAACATCCACAGCGGCAGCAGCACGAAGAGCGTGCGGTGCTCGCTGTAGCGCGCCAGGACCGCGCCGAGTGCAAGCGAGACGAGCATGGCGGCGGCCGTCACCGTATTCGCCGTGATGCCTACAGCGGCACAAGTACAGACGAGCGGGCGAAGGAAAGCCTGAAAGCGCGGTTTGAGTTGGTAGATGCTGATCATGTCAGGCTCCTGCAATCAGGCGCACGTCGCTTCGAGACGTGGTGATTTCTGCTGCGCGGCAGACCTGCGTGAGGCTGCGCGCTGACGCAAGGTCAGCCGGGCAACGATGACGGCGGCGGCGAGGGTGGCCAGTAGATGCTTGATCGTGTGGCCGGTGATCGACCCGACTTGTGCGGCGATTTCATGGTCGTACAACTCGGTTACCTTGGCCGCTGCATAGAGTAGAAGTGCGGCGCCGAACGCCAGACGATCGCTCCAGGGCGCGCGGTAGATCGACTGCCAGAGCGGGATCAACAGCATAGGAACGATCTGGAACATCAGGTAAGGGCGCAGGTCGCCGACGTCGATCAGATCGGTGAAATACCACCAGGCGACGCTGTAGACGGCGAGTACGGCCATCCAGTTGGTCATCAGATCGGCGGATTTCTGGCGCGCGTCGGCCCAGACGCCAGCGAGCAGGCCGCCGCAGGCCAAGGCGATGGGTAGGCGGTCCCAGAATAGGCGCGCGTTGTTCGGCTCGAGATGGTAGTAGGTCGAACCCAGCGCCGTGAGAATCAGCCCGATCAGGAAGAGGCGGTATCCGCTCCAGCTGTGGGCCAGCGACGGATGCCGTTGCCTGCGCCGGAGCAGAAGCGCACCGACAAGGGCGACAAGGGCGAAGCCGATATTGGAAACCACGTCGGCAAAGTGTGGGATGTCGTAGTACGTGCTTTGATCGGCGAAGGCGTGGTACCCAGCCGGTTGCGCGATCGGTCCGTACCAGAGCCCCGCCGCGACGAGGATCGCGATGACCGCAAGGGGAACTTGTCTGAGCAGCTTTTCCATCGATGTCTCCTGGCTATGACAACGTCGATATGACGTTCGGGCGCAGGATGCATCAATGTGTCAAATATTGGTGAAGTAAGTCGTTTTTTCTCGGTTTCGATTCCAAAAGTATCGAAAAACGATGCTATTCGGGGCGGCTATCCGCCGTACCCGATGATCTCTTTCGGGATCTCGTCGAGCGGTGCGACCTTCGCAGCGCCGCCGAGCCGGATGGCTTCCTTGGGCATACCGAAGACGACGCAGGTCGATTCGTCCTCGGCGATGGTCGGCGAGCCCGTATCGCGCATCTCCTTGAGCCCGCGCGCACCGTCGTCACCCATGCCGGTCATGATGATGCCGAGCGCGTTTCGGCCGGCGGACTGCGCAACCGAGCGGAAGAGCACATCGACCGAGGGCTTGTGTCGGTTGACCAGCGGGCCGTCCTTCACTTCCACGTAATATTGCGCTCCGCTGCGCTTGACCATCATGTGTTTGCCGCCTGGGGCAATCAGCGCGAGGCCCGGGCGCACGCGGTCACCGTCCTTGCCTTCGCGTACTTCGATCTGGCACAGACCGTTCAAGCGTTCCGCAAACATGGCGGTAAAGCGCTCGGGCATGTGCTGGACGATGACGATACCAGTCGTCGTCGCCGGCAGCTTGGTCAGTACCGCTTCAAGCGCCTGGGTGCCGCCGGTCGAGGTGCCGATGGCAATCAGCTTGTCGGTCGTGCCGTACATGCGTGCACCGATGTGGGCGCTGGGCAGCATCACGTCGGCCGAGAGCTTCTGGCGATTGAGCAAGGGCAGGTTGGCCGTCGTGGCGATCCTGCGCACGGCTTTCATGTTGGCGCGTGCAGCGGCCTTGATGTTGGCGACGATGTCGTTGGCCGAATCCTGCAGGAAGGCCTTGAGATCAATCTTCGGCTTGGTGATGATGCTTACCGCGCCGGCAGCGAGCGCCTCCATCGTTACCTGCGCGCCGCTCTCGGCGAGTGAGGAGCAGATGATGATCGGCGTCGGGCGCTCGGCCATGATCTTCTTGAGAAATGTCAGGCCGTCCATGCGTGGCATTTCAATGTCCAGCACGATGACGTCCGGCCACAGTGTTTTCAGTTTTTCGAGTGCGAAGATCGGATCCTGCGCCGTGGCGACAACCTCGATCGAAGGATCGCGCGAGATTGCCTGGGTGATGACCTGGCGAACCAGCGCCGAGTCGTCAACGATCATCACTTTCGTCTTTGTGCTCATTCTTTCTCCAAAGGTCATTTCTGCTGCGCTTGCGGAGGCGACTGCGTCGCGCGCCGGTAGATCGTCGGCCGCACGGCGACGACGTCATTGGTAATGCCGTTCAGCGTTTCGGAGTGTCCGATTAGCAAATGCCCGTCAGCCTTGAGGTAGGGAAGCAGATTGTTGATCACCTTGCGCTTGGTTTCCGGGTCGAAGTAGATCATCACATTGCGCAGGAAGATCATGTCGAAAGAGCCCAAGCCCTTTGCTGGCGCCATCAGATTGCTGTAACGGAAATCGACGCGCTGCCGCAGCTCCCTGGTGACCAGGAGCGTGCCTTCGTACTGGCCGTTGCCTTTCAGACAGTACTTTTGCAGCAGAGGGCGCGGAATGCCATCGATGCGGTCGAGCGAGTAGTGTCCGCTGCGCGCCTTGTCGAGCACGCGACTGCTGATGTCGGTGCCGACGATTTCCCAGTTTGCCGCGCCGATCGTGTCGGCAAGGACCATGGCGATCGAATAGGCCTCCTCGCCGGTCGATGAGGCCGCGCTCCAGACGCGAAACGGAAAGCCCGGGCGATGGCGGGAGGCGACCTCGCGCAGGAAATCGAAATGCTTGGGTTCGCGGAAGAAGTAAGTCTCGTTCGTCGTCAGCAGATCGACCATGATTTGCCGCTCGTGCGCGTTCTCCTCCTTGCTCACGTATCGGTAGTACGCGGCGAACGAGTCGAATCCGTGGTGGTCGAGCCGGCGCGTCAGCCGGCCGGTCACCAGATCCTTCTTCCCGTTCGAGAGGCTGATCCCCGCGAGATTGAAGATCAGCTTCTGGAACTGGGCGAACTCGGCATCGGAGATCTGATATTTCGCGGGCGGTGGGGCGGGTTGCAGCCGGCGTTTCATGGCGGGGTTCCGTTCTGACGGCCGGCTGGTCGCTTAATTGCCACGCTTATATGCCACGTCTAGTTGCCACCGTTGCCTTGCCCGAGCGCGGCGACGACGGCAACTTCATCGATCGACAAAATCCGGTTGACGTCGAGCAAGACGACGAACTTGCCGTTGATCTTGCCCATGCCGGAGATGAAGTCGGTGCGGATGCGCGCGCCGAATTCTGGCGGCGGCTCGATGTCGCTGGCCGGGATGTCGAGCACTTCCGAGACCGCATCGACGACGATGCCCATCTGCTGGCTCGGTTGCCCCTCCTCGTAGACGGTTTCGATGATCACGATACAGCTGCGCTTGGTCACCGGGCATGCTGCCCGCCCGAAGCGGACGGACAGGTCGATGACCGGAACGACCGCGCCGCGCAGGTTGATTACCCCGCGGATAAAGGCGGGTACGAGCGGCACCTCGGTGAGCTGCCCGTACTCGATGATCTCTCGGATTGACAGGATGCCGATGGCGAACATTTCCTCGCCGAGATGAAAGGTGAGGAACTGCTGCTGCTCCTCGGCCGCCCCGGAGACGGCCGGATGCCCGGCCCCCGCGGAGGCCGGTGCCCTGACGACCTGGGTGGATTGGTTAGTCATCAATCGCCTCCTTCGGCCTTAGAAACGGGAAAAGTGCGTTTCATCCAGCTTGTCCGCGCCGCCCGCACCCCCTTTATCGCGGCCAGAACGCCGGCCGCCGGTCTCGACATGCTGTGCGACGTGCCGCTGTCGCTTGTCGCCGGCCTGCTTGCCGAGATCGAAGAAGCCCATCAGTTCCTGCAGATTGACGGCCTGCGCCGACATCTCCTCGGCCGTCGCCGCGAGTTGCTCGGAAGCGCTGGCGTTCTGCTGCGTGATTTGTGAGAGCTGGTTCATCGCGCCATTGACTTGGGCAACGCCCATCGTCTGCTCTTCGGACGCGGCCGTGATTTCCTGCACGAGGTTGGCCGTGTTCTTGGTCGCCGGCACGATCTCGTCGAGCAGCTTGCCCGCGCGTTCGGCCATGCCGACGCTGTTGACCGCCAGTTGCCCGATTTCCTGCGCCGCAACCTGCGAGCGTTCGGCCAGCTTGCGCACTTCCGCCGCGACGACCGCGAAGCCCTTGCCGTGCTCACCGGCGCGTGCCGCCTCGATCGCCGCGTTGAGCGCCAGCAGGTTGGTCTGGTAGGCGATGTCGTCGATGATGCCGATCTTGCGCGCGATCTGCTTCATCGCGCCGACGGTTTCGCCGACCGCCTCGCCGCCCGCCGCAGCCTTCTTGCTGCCCTCGGCCGACATGCTGTCGGCGACCTTGGCGTTCTCGGTGTTCTGCTGGATCGAAGAAGCCATCTCTTCGATCGACGCCGATGTTTCCTCCACCGAGGAGGCCTGCTCGCTGGATGCTTGCGACAAGGTCTGCGCAGTGGCCGAGACCTGGCTGGTGGCGGAGACGAGCGAGTCCGCTGTGTTATTTACCTCGGCAATCGTCGTCGCCAGCTTGTTCGTCGTCTCGTTGATCGCGTCCTTCAGCACCTTGAACTCGCCGTGATAGTCCTTGGTCACGTTCTGCGTCAGATCGCCTTCGGACATGGCACCCATGACGCGCTTGATCTCGTTGATCGGATCGACGATTGCCTCGACGAGCTCGTTGAGGCCGCTCACCACTTCCTTGAACTGCCCGCGATGGCGTGCTTCGTTGCCACGTTCGTCCAGGCGTCCTTCCACAACGGCCTTGGCGAGGTTCTGCACATCGCTGATCAGCACGTTCAGCGGATCGACGACCGCATCGAGCGTCGAATTTACGCCTTCGATCACCTTGCGGTAATCGCCCTGATGCTTGGTTGCGTCAGCACGCGTATCGAGCTTGAGCGCGACGGCAGCTTCCGTCAGCATGTTCGCGTCGGAGACGAGAGCGCCGAGCGAGCCGGCGACTTGCTTGAAGCTGTTGTCGATCTTGCGGAACTGGGCCGCGACTTCCAACGTGTATTGGTCGGCCGGCAAGGCCTTCAGGTCGAGGTTGAGGTCGCCGTTGCCCAAGCGTTCAAGGTTGCCGGCGACGCGCTGCACTTCCTTCTCGGTGAACTCCTTGATGCTGAGCGTGGCGGAAAGATCCGTGACGGTTTCGACGAAACCAACTTTCTCACCCTTGGCGTTGAGCACGAAGGCCGTGTCCTGCTTGCACTTCAGGTTGCCCCAGTCGAAGAAGCTCTGTCCGACGCCGATCTTGAGCTGCTCAATCCCGCAGTTCTTGGTCTTGCAGATGTTGGCGTTGGCGGTAGAGCAGGGGCGTCCGACGGCGTCCCGGCGGTCGCGTACGTAGCCGCGCTCGACCATCAACTTCTCGAAGGCCGTATTGAGGAAGGTCCAGTTCATGTCGTTGTCGATGACGTGGATCGGGAACGGGACGGCGTCAATGACCGAGCGATACCATTCGAGCTTGTCGACCACGACGTCGAGCGTGCCGTTGAAACCATCGACGACCTTGCGGAAGTCGCCCGGATGTTTCGCAGCATCGGCACGTACCTCGAACTTGCCCGCAATGGCGCTTTGCGACAGCATCTCCGCGTCAGTGATCAGCGCAGTCAGCGAGGCGCCGACCTGCTTCAGGCTGTTGTCGATCTTGCGGAATTGTGCGGCGACGTCCAGCGTGTATTGGTCAGCGGTCAGCGCCTTCAGGTCGAGGTTGAGGTCGCCGTTACCCAGGCGTTCGAGATTCTGCGCGACGCGCTGCACTTCCTTCTCGGTGAAGTCCTTGATGCTTAGCGTGGCCGAGAGGTCGGTCACGGTTTCCACGTATCCGACGACCTCGCCGCGGGCGTTCTTGACGTAGGCCGTATCCTGCTTGCACTTGAGGTTGCCCCAGTCGAAGAAGCTCTGTCCCACGCCGATCTTGAGTTGCTCGATCCCGCAGTTCTTCGTCTTGCAGATATTGGCGTTGGCCGTGGAGCAAGGCTTGCCGACGGCGTCGCGGCGGTCGCGAACGTAGCCGCGTTCGACCATCAGCTTTTCGAAGGCCGTATTGAGGTAGACCCAGTTCATGTCCATGTCGATGACGTGAATCGGGAACGGCACGGCGTCAATGATCGAGCGATACCATTCGAGCTTGTCTGCGAGCTTCTGCATGGCAACCATCAGGCTCGTTGTGTCGCCGGGCTTGATTTCGATCTTGGCGGTCACGTCGCCTTCGGCGATCTTGTTGGCGATTTCGGCGGCCGTATCGGGTTCGCCACCGAGCTGGCGCAGAAGGTTGCGCGTGATGAAGAAGGCGATCAGACCAACGATGACGAGCGTCAATGCAGCGATTCCCAGGGCGATGTAGAAGGCATTGCTTCTGACCGCTTCGGCTTCCGCTGAGTACTGATGGCCCAGGTCGGTATTGAACTTGACATGTTCGGTCACGGTAGCGTCCAGCTCGCGCGCGGACTTGACGTTGCTCTCGATCATGTCGCGTGCCTTCTCGTTCCGGTTGGCACGGGATTCGACCAGTACGAGGTCTGCATCGCTGAGGTAGGCCTTGTAGGCAGCCACGACCTTGTCGTAGAGCGCCTTGTCCTTGTCGTCAGAAATCAGAGCTTCGTACTTCTTGAACAAGGCCTCGATGTTGTCGGAAGCTTCTTTGATCGACTTGTCGAGTTCCGCCATCTTGGCATCGTCGGTATTCATGACATGACGGTCGACGCGGAGCCGCAGGCGTGCGATCTCCTGCCGGACATCGCTCAGCACAATAAGGCTGGGGACCGTATTCACGCTATTGTAGTTGGCCGCGTCAAAGACCTTGCCGACGAGGCTCTGGTTCAGCCCGGTCAGGATGGCGATGCCGATCAGCGCGGCGGCGGCGAGGAGGGCCATTTTCCTAGCGACGGTCAGTTTCATGTCATTTCCCTTCACGATGGAGTGTTGCTGTTAACGCAAGAAGCAGGTTGGTTGCTGGCCGATGAATTGCGGCATCCCGGAGCGGCGGGCTTTGCTTGGGTGAAAAGTCGACGTTCATGTCTGCAGCTCGCGTTGAGATGCCGACAGCGCCCGGTTTCTTCGGCCTTCGGCCGAGGTAACGCGATGCACCAGGCCGGGGACGTCCAGGATGAGCGCGACCTTGCCGGTGCCGAGGATGGTGAAGCCACTGATGCCTTCCATGCCGTTGAAGACAAGCCCGAGCGGCCGGATGACCGTCTGGTACTCGCCCATCAGCGAATCGACGACCAGCCCGGCGCGGCGTCCGGCGTAGTTCACGACGACGACGTTCTCGCGCTTGACGGGCTGCAACAGGAAGGCGAGTTCCTCGTCGATCGGCGGCGTGTCGTCCTGGATTGCTGGCGTATCGTCTTCTTCGTTTTCGCTATCGATCTCAGGCGGTGGGTCGCTGATGTCGAAGAGTTCCTTGAGGCGGATGAAGGGCAAGACCTCGCCGCGCAGGTTGAGATGCTGGCGGCCTTGCGAGGCTTCGACTTCCTCGGCGCTCAGTTCGACGCATTCGACGACCATTTCCAGCGGGACGATGAACGACGAGGCACCAACGCCGACGAGGAAGCCGTCGATGATCGCCAGCGTGAGCGGCAGGCGAATGCGCATCGTCGTGCCGTAACCTTCCTCGGATTCGATGTCGATCGTGCCGCGCAGATCGCTGATGTTGCGGCGCACGACGTCCATGCCGACGCCGCGGCCCGAAAGGTTGTTGATCTGCTCGGCAGTCGAAAACCCGGGCTCGAAGATCAGCTTGTGGATTTCGTCGTCGCTCAAGATCTGGTCGGGCTTGACGACGCCGCGTTCGATGGCTTTGGCCAGGATGCGTTGCTTGTTCAGCCCACCACCGTCGTCGCTGACTTCGATCGCGATGCTGCCGGAGTCGTGGTAGGCGTTGAGCCGGAGGGTGCCGTAGGCGGGCTTGCCGCGTTCCAGACGCACGGCCTCAGGCTCGATTCCGTGATCCATGGAGTTGCGCACGAGGTGCGTGAGCGGGTCGCCGATTTTCTCAATGACGGTCTTGTCGAGCTCGGTTTCGGCGCCGCTGATCTCAAGCCGGATGTCCTTGCCAATTTCCTTGGAGACGTCGCGCACGACGCGCTGGAACTTGTTGAAGGTGGCACCGATTTGCACCATGCGCAGTTGCAGCGCGGAGTCGCGCACGTTCTCGACCAGCCGGTTGAGAACGGAGGCGGCTTCCAGCAGTTCGGGAATGCCGGTCTTCAAGGCGCTGAGGTTGATGCCGGCGCTGGCGATGATCAGCTCACCAATCAGGTTGATGTGCTCGTCGAGCTTTTCGGCATTGACGCGGATCATCGCCGCGTCGCTGGCCTTGGCGTCCTTGACCTGCTTCTGCTTCTGAAGCGCGGCCTGCACGACGCCCGGATTGACGACCTGCTGCGCGACGAGAATTTCGCCGATCGGGTGATGCTCGTCGCTGCTCGATTCCTCGGCTTCCTGCGCCAGCAACGCTTCGTCCAACTCGTGCCGGGTGAGCGTGCCGCAGTTGACGAGGATCTCGCCGAGCTTCATCTCCTTGTCGCCCATGCTCTGGATCAGGTCGATGTAGTCGGCGACGCGGCTGTGCGGCGGCAGGATGCGGATCTGTGCGTCGTTCTGCACGAATTCGAACGCGCCTTCGATGGTCGCCTTGTCGGCATCGCTGCGGTAGGCGATCTCGAAGCCGAGGTAACAGTTCTCGGGGTCCATCGCGTCGGCGGCGGGGATCTGGTCGAGCAGGGTGACGACGCGGACCAACTCGCCGAAGGTACCGAGGTAGCGAATGAAGGACACCGGATCCATGCCGTTCTTCAGCACATCGGGGTTGAAGCGCAACGACAGATGCCAGTGCTCGGTCTCCGCGCCGTCGGCGCTTGCAGCGCCTTCGCGGACGACCGGGTCGGGCGTCGTTGCCGGCAGGCTGGCGGGGTCGGCGTGTGTGCCGCCATTGGAAAAGGCCTTGAGTTCGGCGATTAATGCCGCCGATTGCGCGAGCAGCTCGTCCGTCGGTGGCGTGCCGCGCGCGACGTTGTCGATCAGCTGGCCCATGTGGTCGCACACGCGCAGGAAGAGGGCAACGAGGTCGCCGCTGATGGCAATGTCACCCGAGCGAACGCGGTCGAGCACGTTCTCGGCGTTGTGCGTGAACGACACCACGTAGTCGAGGCCGAAGAGGCCGGCCGATCCCTTGATCGTGTGCGCGGCGCGGAAGATCGCGTTGATCAGATCTTCGTCTTCCGGCGACTGTTCGACGCGGAGGAGTGCGTCCTCCATCGATTCGAGCAGCTCGCGACTTTCGACGACGTAGGTGTTGAGGGCTTCGTCAAGATTCATGGCAGATCCCGAGACGAGTCAATGGGTATGTAGGAGCAATTCAGCTTTGCGAATGGATCAGCACGGGATCACCAAAGAATCCCGAAAGGTCGCAGAGGTCGACGAGATCGAGCACCGGGTCGCTATGCCGGACGAAGCGGACGTTCTTGCCGCGTGCCTGCGCTTCGCGCTTGGTCAGGACCATCAGCTGCAGTCCGGCACTATCGATCTCCGAAACCTCCGACAGGTCGATGTCGACTTCCTCGCTCTCCGCGTCGATCACGGCGTGCAGCAGACGCGGCTTCAGTTCAGCCGCCGTGAAGATGGTGAATTCGCCGCTGATAGCGAGCGCCGGGGGCGCGCTTTGCGCTTCCGTCATGATCGCCTCCTACGGCAGGATCAGCTTGGTGACGGCGGCCAGCATTTGCGCCGGCTGGAAGGGCTTGACCACCCAGGCTTTGGCGCCGGCGGCCTGGCCTTCGGCCTTCTTCGCATCGCCGGCTTCGGTAGTGAGCATGATGACGGGCGTGAACTTGTAGGCCGGGAGTTGCTTCGCCGCCTTGACGAAGCTGATGCCGTCCATGTTCGGCATGTTCACGTCGCTGATGATCAGGTGAATCTTCTTGCCGTCGAGCTTGGAAAGCGCGTCCTTGCCGTCGCACGCTTCGATGACGTCGTAGCCGGCGCCCTTGAGCGCGATGCCGACAACCTGACGAAGCGAAGCCGAGTCGTCGACAATCATGATGGTCTTGGCCATGTATATCCCCTGCTAAAAGAAAGTGATTTCGGATGCGTTGTTATTCTTCGCCGCTTTGCTGACGGCCTGTCCGCCGTGCACAAGGTGCTGCTCGGGCATGGTGTAGGTCTTCGAGAGATCGGCCAGCCATTGCGTGGCGTCAATGGCGCGAACGTCCTGCTGCGACTCGAGGATGTTCGTTTCGAGCTTCTTCAGGTCGGCGTTGACGTGGTTGATCGCCTGGTTGACACGATCCTGGAACTGCAGCGCGACGAGTACGTCGTCGACTTCCTGGCGAACGGCAGTACTCTCGGCGCGCATCGTCTCCGAGGCCTCGCTCAGTTGTGTTGCTGCCTGGCCGAAGCGCGAAATGACATGGCCAATGACTTCGCTCGAAGTGTTGACCAGCGCGTTGTCCTGGTCGGCGTATTCACGCGAGACCTTGAGCGTCTCGTCGATTGCGCGATTCACCGTTTCCACGGTACCGGCAATCTGCTTGCCGGTTTCCGCCGAGAGCGTCGACAGCTTGCGCACCTCGTCGGCGACGACGGCGAAGCCGCGACCGACCTCACCGGCACGCGCCGCTTCGATCGCCGCGTTGAGCGCGAGAAGATTCGTCTGGTTGGCGATGTCGCCGACGTCCTTTGCCATCTGGCGCAAAGCCACCGTGTGGCTGGAGAGCTGCGTAACCTCCTGCATCAGCGTCGCTTTGGAAGCGAGCGCAGACTGCATCGATGCGATGATCGAATCGAGTTCCTGCTGCGCTTCCTGCAGCAGGACGAGCAGCGGTTCATGTTGTCCGTCGCCGCTGCCGTCGGCCTGTGCGACCGACGCGCGCAGGCGGTCGGAAATCTCGGAGAAGCGGCTGGTCAGTGACAACGCGGCATCCTCTGTATGGCTGCGCACCAGTTCGAGTTGCGCATTCCAGACGGGCAGGACGCCGAGGCACAGCTGGTCGAGCCCGGCGATGGTGCTGTTGCGGTGCGCGAGCAGTTGTTCCTCGCCAATCGCTCGTTCGACGCGAACCTGCTCGGCGACGTGCGCGGCGACGCTGTTGCGAACCCACAGCGCCGCGCCGATCGACAGCAGGATGACGACGCCAGCGGAGAGCAGCGCGGCAATGGATGCGTCGCCAAAGTAGGCGATCAGGACGGCACCGACTACGCCCGTCGCGATCGGGAGAAGCATGGTCGTAACGGGCGGCCGCGCGGCCTCGGCTGCCTCGGCCGCGCCGGTATCGGAAATCGGTGTGCGTCTGTCCATGCCTTCATCCCCCAGTGTGAATGCGTAGCCGCGGGTACTAGCACTCGTTTCAAGCGGCAGCACGGAGAAGCCGGATTTCAGACGACTGCGCGACTCGAAATTAAGGGTCCGAAGGTGAGCGTCTCCGTTGCATTTGAATCAATATTACCAGCTTTGCACGAAATATCAAATTTAGCAGATAAGATATTGATGATTGATACACCCGTCAAGTCCATCAAACAGCAGCGGAAACAACTCCCGGAAAACCGGGGAACGGCAGACCAGATCACGCCTGCGGCTGAATCACCGGCGCATGACGCCTGTCGTTTGTTTCAGATTAGACAAAGAATTGAGATTTGGTAGTCCGAAGAAGCGCAACGCCGAACGCCATCGCTTCAGGCGTCAGGGAAGATAGATCAGGGCGATGCGCGCTGGTGGGAGCGCCCAAGCGAAAACGACTGCGCGCCGTGGGCGGGCAGTCGTTCGACAAGTGGGAGTGGTGTTGCAGCGGTGCTTAGTTCGACAGCTTCTGTCCGTGCTCGCGCGAAGCGTGGAAACCAACCTTGGTCCACTTCTCGCGGGTGACGTCGAGGTTGTAGCGTGTGCTGGCGAGGTAGACATAGTTACCGTCCACATCCTTGGCCATGCGGTGCTGCTGCTCGCGCTCGAAGTTCTTGCGCGTGACTTCGTCCGGGAAAGTGAGCCAGCGCGCCGTGTTGATGTCCGCCGGTTCGAAGATCGCATCGACCTTGTACTCGGTCTGCAAGCGCTGGGCGACGACCTCGAACTGCAGCACGCCGACGGCACCGAGGAGCAGATTGCCGGTGGCGAGGTTTTCGAAGACCTGGATCGCGCCTTCTTCGCCCAACTCCTGCAAGCCCTTCTGCAATTGCTTGCTCTTGAGCGGATCGCGCAGACGCGCGACGCGGAAGAGTTCGGGCGAAAAGTACGGAATGCCCTTGAACGAGAGCGCTTCGCCTTCGGTCAGCGTATCGCCGATATGCAGTTGGCCGTGGTTGTGGATGCCGATGATGTCGCCGGCGACGGCGTCTTCCATCAGCACGCGTTCATTGGCCATGAAGGTCAGCGCGTTGGCCAGCTTCATCTCGCGGTCCATGCGCACGTGCTTGACCTTCATGCCCGAGGTGTAGCGGCCCGAACAGACACGGAAGAAGGCGATGCGGTCGCGGTGCTTCGGGTCCATGTTGGCCTGGATCTTGAAGACGAAGCCGGTGAACGGCGCTTCCGCCGGTTCGACCATGCGTATGGTGGCGTCGCGCGGCTGCGGCTGCGGCGCCCAGTCGAGCAGCGCTTGCAGGATTTCCTGGACGCCGAAGTTGTTGATCCCGGAGCCGAAGAAGATCGGAGTCTGCTGTCCAGCGAGGAAGTCGACGAGATTGAACGGGCTGCTCGCGCTGCGGATGAGATCGACGTCTTCGCGCAGTTTGCCAACTTCGAGCGGGAACTGTTCGTCGAGGAAAGGATTGTCGATACCGTCGATCGTCTCGGCTTCGGTGCGCTTTTCCTCTCCCGGCGAGAAGCGCAGCAGGCTGTCGTTGCCGAGGTGATAGACGCCGCGGAAGGTCTTGCCCATGCCGATCGGCCAGGTGATCGGCGCACACTCGATGTCGAGCACGTCCTCGATTTCTTCAAGCAGCTCGAACGGCTCGCGTACTTCGCGGTCGAGTTTGTTGACGAAGGTGATGATCGGCGTGTTGCGCATGCGGCAGACATCGAGCAGCTTGATCGTCTGCGCCTCGACGCCTTTGGCCGCGTCGATGACCATGACGGCCGCGTCGACGGCGGTCAGTACGCGGTAGGTGTCTTCCGAGAAGTCCTGGTGGCCCGGCGTGTCGAGCAGGTTGACGGTGTGGCCGTTGTAGTCGAACTGCATCACCGAGCTGGTGACCGAGATGCCGCGCTGCTTTTCCACTTCCATCCAGTCCGACGTCGCGTGGCGCGCGCTCTTGCGGCTCTTGACCGTGCCGGCGAGCTGGATCGCGCCGCCGAACAGCAGCAGCTTTTCGGTCAGCGTCGTCTTGCCCGCGTCCGGGTGCGAGATGATCGCGAAGGTCCGGCGCTTCTGCACGTCGCGCAGGATTTCGGGAGGAAAGGTCTGGGAAGTCATCGGGGTTCTTTCTGCTGCAAAAACAAAAGCCGCCGGTTGGGAAATGGTCAAAACCCCGCTGGCGGCGCGCAGGCCGAACTATAGCAAGACTTCGCCGAGGCCGAAACGCGAGCCCGGATTTGTGCAAGAATTGCAGCCCATTCTCCTGATCAACCACCAAGCGGTCCCCAGCTGTCGACACGGAAGCACAGAATGAACAGGCCAGTCCTCCAGTGGCGCTCGCTCAACACAAAGATCACGCTCGCCACGCTGGTGATTTTCCTCGCCGGCATCTGGTCGCTGTCGTTCTACGCCGGCCAGATTCTGCGCAAGGACATGGAGGCGCGCCTCGGTGAGCAGCAGTTCGCGACGGTTTCGCTGGTCGCGAGTCAGGTCGAGAGCGAGTTGGCTACCCGATTGCACGCGCTGGAAGTCGTCGCGCGGGCGGCGGCGAAGGGGATGCAGGAGTCGGGGCAGGGAGCCATGCAGGGCTTCCTCGAAGAGCGGGTGACGCTGCAGACGCTGTTCAACGGCGGTGTCCTGATTCTCGACCGGGACGGTACGGCGGTCGCCGATTATCCCTTGACGGCCAGTCGGCTCGGCGTTAACTACATCGACAGCGACGTCATTGCGGCAGCGCTCCATGAGGCGAAGGCCTCGATCGGCAAGCCGGTTCTCGGCAGGAAGCTCAAGATGCCGTTGTTCGGTTTGGCGGTGCCGCTTCTTGATGACCAGGGCCGGGTGATCGGCGCGCTTTCCGCGGCGGTCAATCTCGGCATTCCGGGTTTTCTCGATCAGATTACCGAGTCGCATTACGGCAAGACTGGCGGCTACGTGCTCATCGCCCGGCAGCAGCGCCTCATCGTCACCGCGACCGACAAGACGCGGGTGATGGAGCAGCTACCCGCCCCGGGCGTCATCCCGTTGCTCGATCGCGTCATCGATGGTTTCGAGGGGTCGGGGGTGGAGGTCAACGCGCAAGGCGTCGAAGTGCTCGCGTCGGTCAAACGCGTTCCCGTCGCCGACTGGCTCGTTGTCGCGCTGTTGCCGACGGAAGAGGCGTTTGCGCCGATCTGCGAGACACAGCGACGGATGTTGCTGGCGACCATCGTTTTGACCCTCGTCGCCGGCCTGCTGACATTCTGGTGGTTGCGGCACCAGCTCTCACCGCTGCACACGGCTGCGAACGAACTCGTGAACATGCGCGACGGTAGTACGGCACTGCGCGCGCTGCCGGTGGTTCGTCCGGACGAGATCGGTCAGCTCGTTGGCGGTTTCAACAATCTTCTGGAAACGCTCGGGGAGCGCGAGGTCCTGCTGCAGCAGATCCTCGATACTTCGAGCGTCGCCATCTTCATGATCGACATGCAGGGGCGTATCACGCAGGCCAATCAGCGGATGAGCGAGATGTTCGGCCTTCCGATCGACGAACTCGTGGGCAACGAGTACGTGGCGCTCGTGCATCCGTCCGAGCGCGAAGAGTCGCGCGGAAAGATGCTGGCGTTGCTTGCCTGCCAGATTCCGTCGGTCGATCTCGATCGCCTGTACTGGCGCGCCGATCAGACGGAGTTCTGGGGGCGCCTTACCGGTCGCCAACTGGTCGACGCGAATGGCACCAAACTCGGTCTCGTCGGCGTGATTGCCGACATCGACGTGCGCAAGCGCGCGGAAGACCGGCTCCAGCTTGCCGCCAGCGTCTTCACCCATGCCCGCGAAGGCATCCTGATCACCGCGGCGGACGGCACGATCATCGATGTGAACGAAGCATTCACCCGTATCACCGGCTACGAGCGCGACGATGTGCTCGGGCAGAAACCGCGGATGCTCAAGTCCGGGCATCACAACGCGGATTTCTACGCCGACCTGTGGCGCGAGTTGATCGCTACCGGCCACTGGTTTGGCGAGATCTGGAACCGGCGCAAGAACGGCGAAGTGTACGCGGAGATGAAGACGATCAGCGCCGTGCGCGACATGCAGGGCAACGTCCTGCAGTACGTCGCGCTCTTTTCCGACATCACGCCGATCAAGGAGCATGAGAAGCAGCTCGAACAGATCGCTCATTACGACGTGCTGACGACGCTGCCGAACCGCGTCCTCCTCGCCGACCGCCTGCATCAGGCGATGGCGCAGGCGGCGCGCTACCGGCAGATCCTGGCCGTGGCCTACCTGGACCTCGACGGCTTCAAAGCGATCAACGATACCTATGGGCACGAAACCGGAGATCAGCTCCTGATCGAGCTGGCCAGTCGCATGAAGGAGACGTTGCGCGAAAGCGATACGCTGGCCCGCCTGGGCGGTGACGAGTTCGTCGCCGTTCTGCTCGATATTGGCGACGTGGCGGCGAGCGTACCCATGTTGAGCCGTTTGCTTGCAGCTGCAGCTGAGCCGGTTGTGGTCAATGGGCGGTCGCTGCAGGTATCGGCGAGCATTGGCGTGACTTTCTACCCGCAGGCCGATGAAGTCGACGCTGACCAGCTTTTGCGCCAGGCCGATCAGGCGATGTACCAGGCCAAGCTTGCTGGAAAGAACCGCTACCACGTCTTCGACGCCGACCAGGATCGCAACGTGCGTGGCCACCATGAAAGCCTGGAACGCATCCGTCGCGCACTGACGGCACAGGAGTTCGTTCTCCATTACCAGCCCAAGGTGAACATGCGCACCGGCGCGGTGATCGGTGCCGAAGCGCTCATCCGCTGGCAGCATCCAGAAAAGGGCCTCTTGCCGCCATCGGCGTTCCTGCCGGCGATCGAGAACCACTCGCTCGCCATCGAACTCGGCGAATGGGTGATTGCCCGCGCCTTGTCACAGATGGCCGCCTGGCGCGCGCTCGGGCTGCACATCCCGGTAAGCGTCAACATCAGCGCCCGCCAGTTGCAGCAAAGCGTCTTCCCGCACCGGCTGGCGACGATCCTGGCGGCGCACCCCGGTGCCTGGGCCGGCGATCTTGAACTCGAAGTGCTGGAAACGAGCGCGCTTGAGGACGTGATCGGCGTCTCGCGCGTGATGAAGGCGTGCCGCGAACTCGGTGTCGAATTCGCGCTTGATGATTTCGGCACCGGCTATTCGTCGCTCACCTATCTCAAGCGTCTGCCGGTTTCCTTGCTCAAGATTGACCAGAGCTTCGTGCGCGACATGCTCGACGACCCCGATGACCTCGCGATCCTCGAGGGGGTCATCAGTCTCGCATCTGCCTTCCGCCGGCACGTCATCGCCGAAGGCGTCGAGACGGTCGAGCACGGCAAGATGCTGCTGCAGTTGGGCTGCGAACTGGCGCAAGGCTACGGCATCGCCCGGCCGATGCCGGCTGCCGACCTGCCGGGCTGGGCCGCCGACTGGCGACCGGACGCCGACTGGAGCAACCTGCCGCCCGTTGATCGCAACGACTATCCCATGCTCTTTGCGGCGACCGAACATCGCGCCTGGATCGCGGCCATGGAAGCGCATTTGACGGACGCGCGCAACGAACCGCCGGCAATCGACCTTCATCTCTGCCGGTTCGGGCAGTGGCTTGATACCGATGGACAGAATCGCTATGGCGCGCACCCGGAGTTCTGGCGTGTCGAGCATCTGCACCGGCAGGTGCATAACACGGCGAAGCGGCTCTGTGACCACCGGAAGGACTTGCCGCTCACCGCGTTGCAGGGGGAACTCGACGAATTGCGCAGTCTGCGCGACCAGTTGCTGGCGCGTCTGCAGATGCTGCTGCAAAACAACCGGACATGATCGATCTGGCGGCCCTGTCGGGCTTGTTCTTCAGTGCGCTGATTGCCGCCACCCTGTTCCCCGTGCAATCCGAGCTGGTCCTCGCCGGCCTGCTGATCGCCGGCAAGCTGCCGGCCGCGCTGCTGATCGCCGTCGCGACAGCCGGCAACGTTCTCGGCTCGGCGATCAACTGGTGGCTCGGGATCTATGTCGAGCACTTCAAGGACCGACGCTGGTTCCCGTTCAAACCGTCCGCACTCGAACGCGCGGCCGGCTGGTATCACCGCTACGGGCGCTGGTCGCTACTCCTCTCCTGGATGCCGATCATTGGTGACCCGCTGACCTTGGTCGCTGGCGTGCTGCGCGAACCGTTCCGCTCATTCATCGCCATCGTCTTCATCGCCAAGCTCGGGCGCTACATGATTCTCGCCGCGATCACGTTGAACTGGCTGGCTTGAAGCCAACCGCCGAGGCGCAACGCCATACTTTTCCAATGCCCCCCAAATCTGTCCACCAGTTCTGGCGCTCCCCGGCGCTCCCCTTCGTCGAATGCCGGCGCGCCAACGACAGTGCGGCGTGCTATGCGCCGCATTCGCACTCCAAGCTGTCGATCGGCGCCGTGGACGACGGGCAGAGCGTGTTCTCGCGCGGCGGACGCCAGCAGCGGCTGACCAAAGGCGACGTGGTGCTGATTCCAGCCGGCGAGGTGCATTCGTGCAATCCGGAGAAGGACGGCCGCTGGAGCTACCAGATGCTCTACCTCGATCCGGCCTGGGTCGAGGGTGTCGTCGGCGAAATGGGCGCGCTCGATGCGGTGGTGCTCAGCCGCCTGCCGGAGGGCGTTGCGCCGCAACGCATCCACGATCGGCTGACGGAACTCAACGCGTGTCTGTTCAGCGCCGCAACGGACGAGGACAAGGAGGCGGCGCTGATCATCTTCGTTGGCGAGATTTTCGGCGCGCTTCGCACGCGAATGGAGCCTACTGAAGAAACGCTGAACGCGCTGGAAGAATCGACACGCTTACGCAAGGTGCAGGCGCTGATCGCCGAGCGCTGCGCCGAATCCCTGTCGATTGAGATGCTGGCACACGAAGCCGGCATGAGCCGCTACCACTTCGTCCGCGCCTTCAGCCGCGTGGTCGGCATGACGCCGCATGCGTGGCAGCTCGACCAGCGCATCGAGCGCGCACGCAGCCTGCTGGAGCAGGGCATGCCGCTGGCCGACGCGGCGCTGCAGCTCGGCTTCGCCGACCAGAGCCACTTCCAGCGCGCTTTCAAGCAGCGCGTCGCGGCGACGCCGGGCGAGTATCGGCGGGTCGTCGGCAGTTCCTTGTAAGTCGCGCAATTTCGTTCAATACGCCGAGCCCCGGAACGGTCATCCTGCGCCCATTTCACGGGGGGAGAACGGCATGACTGTCTGGCAACAATTCCTGATTATCGCTGGCGCGCATTTCCTGGCGCTGTTGAGTCCGGGCCCGGACTTCTTCCTTATCGTGCGCAGCGCGGTCATCAACGGCGCGCGCGTGGCGAGCGGCGTCTGCGTCGGCATCGCACTGGCCAATGGCGTCTATATCGGGCTGGCGATCAGCGGCGTCGCCGTATTGCAGGAGGTCGTGGGTCTGTTCGCCGTACTCAAGTGGGCTGGATGTGCCTATCTCGCCTGGCTCGGCTGGCGCTTTCTCACCGTGCGCGGCGAGGCGCTGACGCCCGAGCTGCGCGACGCCGGGCGGCAGGGCGGAAACTGGTGGCGCGAATGCCGCGTCGGTTTCCTGTCAGGCATCCTCAATCCGAAGAACTCCCTGTTCTACGCCAGCCTGTTCTCGCTCGGCTTCGAGCGCGGTACATCGTTCGGCGTACAGCTCGGCTACAGCGTCTGGATGTTCTCCGCCGTATTGCTCTGGGATCTGTGCATCGCCCGCGCCGCTGGCCATCCGCCTGTCGTACGCCGCTTCATGGCGCATGTGCGCAAGGTCGAGCGGGTCACCGGCGTCGTACTTCTCGGTATCGCCGCCGGCATCGTCGGTGCGCGCTGAGCGCAGGCCGACGCTTGCGCGCCGCCGCATCGAGTGGTGAGATGCGGCTTTCCAGCGTTGCGGGAGTGGGTAATGAAGAGCTATCGGGGCAGCTGCCATTGCGGCGCGATCCGTTTCACGTTCAAGGGGCCTGAAAAGATCGAGAACGGCCTGCGCTGCAACTGCTCGATCTGCCGCCGCAAGGGTGCTCTGATGAGCGGCTTCACGGTTGCCCCCGACGAGATCGACATCAAAGTCGCCGGCGACAACCTCGCCACCTACGAATTCGGCAGCGGCGTCGCCAAGCACCACTTCTGCAAGACCTGCGGCATCTACCCCTTCCACGGCACCATGCGCAAGCCCGGCCACTACCGGCTCAACCTTGGTTGCGTCGAGAAACTGGATGCTACGCAGCTGCCATTCGACGTGTTCGACGGGGCGTCGATCTGACTTTCGAGGCGCGACGTGGCGTAGAGGGTGGTCGTGACTGGTTGTACGGGTCGTACGTCGCGTTCGTCGGAGGCGATTCGTAGACACTCTCTGCACCTGACAAGAGGCTTCGCGCCCTTGTTCAGCACGGAGTCATGTTGGTAGACTCGGCGGCAATCGGCCAAGTGCGGCCCGTCGCCTTCTCCATCACCAGCCATTCGGATGACCGCTCCACGTTCTTTTCTGTCCGTCGCAATGCTAGACGAATGTTCTAACGTCATTCCACATTGATCTGGCAACCGTCATTCAACCAAACCCCGCCTTTTTCTTGGCACCGTTTTGCCTTCTGGAACACGTCCGAATCGAACTTTTTCGGGGGAGCACTTGCAACGGCGGTATCACTTTTGCCTTTGATTTGTACAGTCGTGGCTTCATTGCATTGGACGTTGCATATAACGCCAACGATCTCTCCAGCCGTTGATTTTACGCAACCAAAGACTCTATCTGGTCTCCGCCCACACAACTCAGACCCTCGATTGGCAATCAATGGCCTAACGATCATGGTGGCTGGCACCACCCCTGAAGATGAAAGAGACTTCGGGG